>Ga0101944_10001109_pt1 | contig 61940 bp, 65 predicted proteins | sample DewCreD2012metaG_FD_75245 | JGI IMG/M metagenome (GOLD analysis project Ga0101944, IMG submission 75245) | Hot spring sediment bacterial and archeal communities from British Columbia, Canada, to study Microbial Dark Matter (Phase II) - Dewar... ...
CGCTATCCCCACTTGCTAAACCTTGGCCGGATCACACACCCCTCGCCCACCTCTCACCCATCTCACCCCAAACTTTGACGTCACCGTGTCCAATGAGCGCAACAGGGTCGATTCGCGGAAGCGGTCGTCGAATCGGCTGTAAAGGGCGACCGTCTGCTCGTAGAACGGAGTGGGCACGAGCGGGCAGAAGGCGACTTCCAGGCCGAGCGACGAAAAGGCTCTGACCAGAAACTCGTCGATGTACGTGTGGGGCCACAAAAATCCCGAGCCGATGTAGAGAACCTTTTTTCGCTTCCTGGGCCCAGACGGGAGGGCGGCGCGGGAGCGCCCGCGGCCCGCGGCTTCTCGGGCGGCCGTGGAGAACGCCGACTCCCAGGCCTGGCGCGTGCGCTCGGGCGGGAATCGCTCCGCGACATCCCGGCGGGCCGCGGCAGCCAGGCGCTTGCGGAGGAACGGCTCCTGGACAAGGCTTTTCACGGCCTCGTACCAGGCTTCCTCGGTGTGGGGCACCAGCAGCCCCGTGATGCGGTCTTGCACGCTTCCTTCGTAGGCGGGAGAGCGCGAGTACACGCCTGCGGCGCCGGCCAGGGTGTATTCGAGGTACTTGATGTTGGACTTGAACCGGTTGAAGGGGTTGTCCCGGAGCGGGGCCAGTGCGATCTGGATCCCCAGGCGGCAGAGACGGGCAAGGTAGCCTTTGTAGTCGTCGGAAAAGCCCCAGAGCTCCACTTCGGAAGCATCCAGGCCTGGCGGCAGACACCCGAGGAACACCAGGGCGATCCTTTTGCCGAACTCCCGGCGCAGCCGGACTAGGGCCGGCACCACGACCTCGAAGTCGCCATCGTGGGTTCGGGTGCCTGCGTAGCCGATGCGTACGCAGGGCCCCTCGCGGCCGGGGGGCTCGGGCGGCTCGAAATCCACGGTGTTCGGGACGACCAGGATCCTGTCCTGGAAGCGGCTGAAGGCCTCGGCCAGGGCTGGGGTGGACACCGTGACGAGATCGGCCTTGGAAAGGTACCGCTCCACCGTGTTTCGGACCAGGATGCTGGAGTGGTAGACATAGGCCGGGTGGTACTCGGGCGGTGGATCCACCCAGTTGTCGTCTGTGTCGTAGATGACGGGCTTGCCGTAGAGATGGGCGATTTCGATCGCGTCGAAGCCAGCCGGGTTGTCGAGCCGCTGGAGCAGGATGAGATCGGCCCAGTCGAGATCGGCCCTCGAAAGGGAAGCGAGGTACGCCTTGCGCCACTGGAGGCGCCCGGCCTGTTCCATGCGGCCTAAAGGGTCGTACAGCCGGATGTGAGTGGAAGGCGTCTCACCCTGGCAGACCGTGAGGATTCGCAATTTCCGCTCTGGCTTCATCCTGTTCATTCCATGCCCGCTCGTAGGCTTGAAGGGTTCTTGCCGCCGCGTTTTCGAAGGTGAACTCCGCGAGCACCCGTTTGCGGATGCGCTCCTTCCTTTCCGGGTCCGCGGCGCGGAACGCTCGCTCCACGGCCGCCCGGATGGAAGAGACGCTTGCCGGGTTGCAATAGAAAGCTTCTCCCCCGTAGTACTCCCATTCGCCAGCCCGGTCTCCGACCACGATGTTGCAGCCGGCCATGGCGGCCTCGATTCCGGCCAGGCTCGCGCCCTCGGTCCAGCTCGGCAGGGCGTGCACCCTGGCCGCGGCAAAGGCAGAGGCGAGTTCGGGCTGGGAGAGCTGAGAGATGAAGAGGGTCCCCTCGGGCGCGTACTGCCGGCAGAGGTCGAAGTAGGCCGGATCGCTCCGGTGCGGGGCCCCGACCACGACCACCGGAAGGCCCGTGCCCCTGAGGGCGTAAAGCAGCATGAGCTGGTTCTTCCTTCCCTCGATGTGACCCACGGAAATCACGAAGTCCCGAAGGCCGTAGCGCGCGACGAACCCTGCAGGATCCGCGCCGGCGAAAACCCCAGGGTCGGCGCAGTTGGGGACGATCGAAAAAGGCTTGTGAACGTTCAGGGCGAGCCCGATCTGCCGGATTTCGGTCAGAGAGAGGCCGATCAAGTGATCGGCGAGTTCGAACAGGGCCTTCTGCGCTTCTTCGATGCCGGGCCTAACCGGGATGGGGTCCCCCTGGGCCAAGCCCCGGATCGAGAGCCTTCCCTCGGCGAGGCTCGCGAGCAGGGCCTCCCGCTCGGCTTCCAAGGGAACGCGGAAGATTCTCGGAATGGCCCGGAGGGCGAAGTTCGTCTCGGAAAGCTCCATGTAGATCGCCGAGACGACGACGGGCAGGCCGTGGAATTTCGCGCACACGGCCTGGCGGAGGTTGTCTTCGGTCTTCCACGCGTGGTGGAAGATATGCACGAGATCATAGGGCTTGCACTGGGGATGGGACGAGAGGGAAAGATCGACGGCGATTCCGGCCTTGCGCAGGGCGAGCAGGGTCTTTACGATCCGCATTCTCGGGCCGGGCGTGTCGTCCAGGTACGCGTAGGCGTCCGGGTGAGCGACCATGAGGACCCGGCGGGATGGGTTGCGCAGGGAGTCCCCTTTTCGCGCTGCGCACACAAGGAAGTCGCGCTCGTCCCTTTCCATTTCCACGAACAGGGGTGTGGCAGGAAGCGGGCGGGCCAGAAGCGTCTCGAGGCTTTTTCGCGTCAGGCCGTTCCAGGCGGACGGCTCGGGCGGAAGGCCTCTTCGCGGCGCGTTTCGGACCGATCCGCAATCCTCGATCCGCGCAAGGAGAAGTCCGCCCTCTCTGAGCCGGGCCGCTGCGCTTTCGGCCAGGGCCCGGGGGTTCGGAACCTGTTCGAGAACGTCCCACAGGAGCACAGCGTCGCACGGCCCATCCGAACAGGCGCGGGCAGAGCGGACGTCCATTCTCCCGACTCTATACCCGTCGGCCTCCAGGTGCCCTTCGAGTTCCGCGCATGGAGGGCCCACGGAAAGGACTCTGGAACCCCGGGGCACAAGGGACCTCAGGAGAAACAGGCGCCAGTCGAAATCCCTGTCGAAGGAAGGCGGGGCTTTGTGCCGGTTCTCCATCGAGGAAGCGCTCTGTTGCGCCCCTGGGCGGGGAAAACGGAACGAGCCCTCGCACATCGGACATCTGCGGAAGCCGCCGGGTCCAGGCTCCGTGTCCAGGTTTTCGCAGCAGGGGCAGGAGAAGCGGCTCATATCCGGTACTGCCTCCTCCACTGTTCGAACATGAGAAGGGTCCATCCCTTGAGCGCCCTGGCCGGGTCCTCGAGCCAGCCGTTCGAGAACATGCGATTCAAGTAGGCTTTGCGGAAGTAGGGACTTTCGCCCTGGAGAAGAAGCTCGCGGGCGTAATCGAGCAGGTCGCCCTTGAACCAGCGCGCCAGGGGGATCGAAAAGCCCATCTTGGGCCGCCACAGGATCTCGGGCGGCAGGCGTCCTTTCATCACGCGCCGCAAAAGGAACTTCTGGATGCCTGCGCGCACCTTGAGGGATCGGGGAAGGTCGAGGGCGAAGGAAACCAGCTCGGGGTCGAGCATGGGCGCCCGCACCTCGAGGGAGGCGAGCATACTGGCCCGGTCGACCTTGACGAGCAGGTTGTCCGGCAGATAGGTCTCGATGTCGAGCATTTGAAGCCTCGTGAGATAGTCGAGCCCGCGGAAGCGCTCGTACGAGGCTTGCATGTGTGGATAGTCCGGACCGCTCTGGGCGCGCGCGGCCGCCCAGAGGTCCGGCTGGACCACCCACTGTTTTTCCCGGCTGTCGAAGCCGCACAGGGTGCTCACGTAACCCGAAAGGGACGGGGCCAGCGGCGGCGCGAGGTCCTGCTCGAGGTCTTTCTGGCCCAGGCAAACGCCGTCGAGGACTTGCTGATGCCGCAGCGCGGCCTCGTAGCGCGGGTAGCCGGCAAAGATTTCGTCGCCGCCCTCGCCCGAAAGGCAGACCGTGACGACCTTGCGGGCCTGCTCGGACATGAGATAGGTCGGCACCGCGGCTTGATCGGCCAGGGGCTCGTCGAACTGTTCCGCGATCTTGGGGATGAGGTCCATGGCCGAGGCCGGCTCCAGCACGATCCGGTGATGGTCCGTGGCAAAGGCCTTGGCCACGAGGTCGGCAAAGGGGAGCTCGTCGTACGCTTCTTCTTTGAAGCCGACCGAAAAAGTTTTCACCCGTTCCCCGGCCACAGAGGACATGACGGCAACCAAGGTGCTCGAATCCAGTCCGCCGCTCAGGAACACGCCCAAAGGCACGTCGCTCACCAGGCGCTTCTTCACGGATTGATGGAGCAGTTCCAAGAGCCGCTCCTCGTAGAAAGTCTCTTCCCGGAAGATTTTGCCCGGTTCGGGCGCAAGGGCCCAGTAGGCATCGACGGTTGTCCGGCCAGCATGGAACGAAAGGATCGATGCCGGTGGAAGTTTTTCGATGCCGGAAAAGATGGTCCTCGGACAGGGCACGTACTGGAACGTCAGATAGTCCGACAGGGCCAGCGGGTCGATCTTTCGCGGCACGGCCGGGTCCGCAAGAAGAGCCTTGATCTCCGAGGCGAAGGAGATCCTTTGTCCTTCGACCCTGTAGTAGACGGGCTTTTTGCCGAGGCGGTCTCGCACGAGCAGCAGCGTGCGGCTCATGGCGTCCCAAAGGCCCAGGGCGAACATGCCCTCCAGGTACTTGGGAAATTCGGGCCCGTAGTCTTCGTAGAGATGAACGATCACCTCGGTATCGCACCGGGAACGGAATTTGTGGCCCCTCTTCTCGAGGCCCTCGCGAACCTGCTGAAAGTTGTAAATCTCGCCGTTATAGGTGACCCAGACCGAGCCGTCTTCGTTCGACATGGGCTGACGGCCTGCTTCGGAAAGATCGATGATGCTCAGCCTTCGATGGCCGAGCCCGACTGTCCGGTCCGGCGATACGTAGAGGCCTGCATCGTCCGGGCCCCTGTGGCGAAGGGTGTCCCGCATGCGCAGAACGAGATCTCCATCCACATTCCCCCGCAGATCAACGATTCCACAGATTCCGCACATGATGTCCTGCTCTCTCGGACCTGTCTGACGTTCGGCTGTGGGGGCTGGCCGGTCCGAGCATGGGCCGAGGCCGCCCGCGGTCAGCTGGCTGTTGTCCTTCAGCCTGAACCGCTCTGGTCCTTCTGTTCCTGTTCGTCTTCCAGAAGTCGCAAAAGCCCTGCGAGCGACGGGCTCGCCGGGAATCGGTCTGCGTAAGCTTTAAGGAAGGGAAGCGCGATGTGTCTCTTCCCCAGGGTTTTCGCAGCGTGCACGACGTTCAAAAGGGCGTCGCCGTGAAGGGGGTCGAGCTCGAGGGCCTTCACGAAACAGCCGAGGGCGAACTTTAGGTCGCCCGCGGCCCAGCAGGCCGCACCCGCGTCGCTCACAAGCGTAGGGTCGGCCGGAAAAAACTCCATCAGGATCTCGAAACATCGAAGGGCTTCGGCTGTTCTGCCGGATGCGGCCAGGTGCTCGCCGAACTTCGTCAGAGATTCGTACAGGCGCGTTACGGAGAGGCGGTCCCAGCCAGTTTTGGACGGAACTTTCCGGGCAGTGATGCGGAGGTTTTCCCCTTTCTGTGCGTCCAAGATCCCGAACCCCGCGGCCTCCAGAAGGGACCGGAGGCTCTGCTCTGTGAAAAAGCTCAGGTGGGCCGGCATCCCGGCTCCCTCGTCCAGGTCCTCGGGCGTGCTGTCGTCGCGGACATACGGAACTTCCACCACAAAGAGGCCACCGGTGCGCAGGATCCGGTGGCACTCGCGAATGCAGGCGAAAGGATCCTCCATATGCTCGAGTGTGTGGATCGTGACCACGCAGTCGAAAAAGCAGGAGGGGAATCCCGCGTCCTGGACTTCGCCGCAGTACACGTCGATTCCGTACGTCCTGCGGCAATACTCGGCCCCGCCCCTGCTGAGTTCCACTCCCTGGGGTGTCCAGCCCCTTTGCCGGGCGGCTTCCAGGAAGTAGCCCAGGGCAGAACCGATCTCCAGAAGTCGGCCCTTGTCGATGACGGCTTCAATGGCCTCGAGCCATTGATGGTAGGCCCGGATGAAGGTGTCGGCGCACTGGTAATACGGCGTGCCCTGAACCTCGTACGTGTAGGAGGAGAAGGGATCGTAAAAGGCCTTGAGCGATGCATGGTCGGGCCGAGGGTTGAGAAACAGAAACCCGCACGCCGTGCATCGCACGATGGTCCGGCCCCGCGTCTGGCCCCATGTTTCGTAGGACGGCCCCTTGCAGGTCGGGCAGCGGTCCAGGGTGATGTAGCGCACTGATTCGAGCCGATGGGGATCATAGCTCGTGTCTGCAACTTGGGTATTCATGCCGGTCTCCTTTCATCGGCTTCGAGAATCGACGGCTCGCTTGCGCTCGGTCGGCGAAGGAAGTCATGGACCAGCTCGGGACGGCTTACTTTTCGAAAGGCGGCCAGGAAATCGGAAAAGCTCGTGTCCACCAGGAGAAATCGAATTCTCCGGTACAGGTACTCGGGTTCGTGGACGAATCTCGGAAAGTGAAGTAGGGTGAGCGGCACGTTGTGCTTGGCCAGGGCGTAAAGGAGCTTGTAAAGCTGCAGAGCGAGGACTTTCTCCTGTTCCGCGGGGTTTTGGGTATGCCAGAGACCTCCGTGAACATTTCCCTGCGCTGCGTCGTCCGCCTTCGCCTTCCGATGCACGAATCTCCTGCTTTCGGCGGCCGAGAACAAATCTCGCATGGGCACAATGGCGTGATCGATCACGACCGTACCGGTCTTGAGAACCTCGTCCAGGGAGTCACAGAACCAAGGACTCTTCACGATATAAGGGGTCCCGGGAGCGCCGAGGTCCATAATTTCCATGCCCGCATGGCAGTTCTCATAGATCCCTTCTTGAGCGCTCTTGAAACCCGTGTCGAGCCCCAGCTCAGTGAAAAGCTGAACGAGAAAGGTGGTCCCGGCCCGGCCCGTGCCTGAGATGATGATGTGGTGCTTGACAGATCCGCCGTTGCCCGGAGTCCTCGCAGTGGAATGAACTTGGCGGACTTCCTCCGGACTCGCACTGGGTTGACCTGCCCTCAAGAAAATTCCGTCGATTCTCATCTCCAGGGCGCGGGCGGCCTCGTGGGACGGGTCGAAAAGCAGGATCCGTTCGACGCTTCTGCGGCTCTCGTCTGGGAGGCCAGCCTGGAGACAGAGGTCCGCGTGACTGAGCGTCAGTTCGAGATCCGCCGGGTGCAGCGCGAGGTACGCCTCGAGGCTTTTGATGGTTTCGGCCCGCTCGGCGCCGGCTCGGGCCGTGGAGATCATCCCTTTTAAGGCGTGGGCGTTTTCGGGGTTGAGGCTGAGCGCCTGCGAGAAATACTTGAAGGCGACCTCTGGACGGCCCTCCCTGGCATAAATCTCTCCGACGGCCTGGGCGATGCGGTCGTCGTGGCGGCCGCACCCGAGACAGTAGCCGTTTCGGGCCGGGTCGAAGGATCCAGAGCCGGTCTCCCAGAGTCCCACCCGCTCCAGGATCGCCGCGGCCCGGTGCGCGTACGTGTGCCGGGCTCTGACCTCCTGCATCCCTTCCCGGGCGATCCTCGCGCACTCCTGCTCGTGGCCAAGATAATGGGCCGCGCGCTCCTCGAGCTCCTCGGGGCTTCGGTAGATCGCCAGGTGCCGGCCGTCCTCGAAAAGCTCCTCGAGGCCGCTGCCGGCAGCTTGGTCCGTAAGGAGAAGGCTCCCTGTGGAGAGAGCCTCGAACACGCGCATGTTGAGGTCGTCCCGGACCGAGCAGTTGAAGACGATCCGGGAGCGGCTCAAGACAAGGGCCATTTCCTCGAGGAAGCAACGCTCCACGTGGAGGGAAAAACGCCGGGAGAGCTGCTGGAGCAATACGTCTCTCCTGCGGTGGGCGGCTGTGATGCTGCCCACGAAGGAGAAGTCGTAAACGGGTTCGAATCCGAAGTTCCGGTGAATCTCCGGATCGCAGGCCAGGGGAAGCCAGTGGACTTGTCGGATTCCGGCCTCCCGAAAAAGGGGCACGTACTTCTTCTGGGCCAGGAAGACGAAGTCGAAGGATTTCGCGATTTCCAGGTGCCCCTCGAGGTGGAGGTGCGTGTCGATGAGCCAGCAGGCCGTGGGGCAGGGCAGGGACGAGAGTCCATGCAGGGGGTAAGAGACACCGCTCTCCACCCATAGGAAAAGATCCGGCTTCCATCCGCCTGGGAGGTGTTCCAGGATCTGCCCGACGTCTGCCGTAAAGTATGGAAGATCGTGGCCGTAAAGACGGCCGCGGATCTTTTCGAGATCCCATTTCCTGAGGACTTCCTCGTCGATGGCTGGCCCGTAGGTGAGCACGTCGCACACACTGCGCAGGCCGCGCTCGAGATAGGCTCCGGTGGTCTGGGGGTTGGCCGTGTAGCTCAGGAGAACCCTGGGCCTCTGCCGCGTGGTCGTGGCTCGGGCAGGTGGGGCCGCCGAAAATGCCGCCCGGCCCCTCCCGGGGCCTTCCTCGAGCACTTCGCGCCAGGCACTGAGAAAGCGGTCGATGGGGAAACGTTCAAGCACGGTCTCACGGGCCTTCCGTCCGATCGCGATCGCTCTTTCGCGGTCCTGGAGAAGCTCGAGGATTCGTTCTCTGAGGACCCCTTCGTCCGCCGACACGAACCCGTTTACGCCGTCCTCGATGGGCGAGGAAGAGTTCGCGATCGAAACCACGGGCATGCCCGTTGCCATGGCCTCGAGCATGGCAAGGTTGTAGCCGTCCTCGTAAGGCGGCAGGGTCGTGTTGAGAAAGACCCGGTGATGGACGAGCAGGGAGCGCAGCTCGTCCCAGCTCGTGGGCAGGATAGACTCCGGAAGCGAGGAATTCAGACCCACCACCGTGGAAGGGATGCCTTCGAGGATTCTCTCCTGGGCCGACCAGCCCAACATGAGGTCCCGTTCCTTCAAGCCGTTTCCGACCCGGAGCACCCGCGGCTCGTCTCCGGCGTACCCCGAGTAGTCGCCGGGATCGATTCCCGGGAGGATTACGCGGCCTTCGAAGCCCCAGTCGAGCTGCTTTGCAGGAGAGACAAAGACGAGCCTGAGATCGGGCAGGGAACCCATGAGGCGCTGAGCCTGTTGGAGATACGCCTTTCGGTCCACGGGCGTGCGGCTCAGGGCGATCTCGGTCGTGAGCTTGTTGTGAAAGACCAGAATGATTGGCACGCCGCAGTCACGGACAGCCAGAAGGTCTTCGAAGTTGTGGGCGATGACCCGGTCGTAGAAGCCTGCCCGCAGCCTTTCCAGAGCCGCGTGAAGATGAACGAGCCGCATGTTCTCGGGTACGGGCCGGAAGGCTTCGATCCATCCGTAGAGTCCCGCCTTGCGCTTCTGGACCACGTCGAAGGTGTATCCGGTTTTGCTGAGCAGGTGAAGGTAGGCCTCGTGCCAGTTGAACGTGAGGACCCTGAGGGGCTCGGCCATCGGAACCTCCCGGCTGAGGGGCGGTGAGACAATGCACGACGCCGTCAAACCCCATCCTGCCGATCCAGCTGGTCGTGGGGAAAGGTCGAAAGCCGCATCGAGGCGACCTCTCCTTGCCCGTGCGTCCGGCACGCGGATGGGCACTGCCGCTTCTCAGCAATCCTTATGCCAGGTCAGACGCGGAAGGAGAGCCCCTCGCGGGAGCGTCCTCTGGAGGGCTGGTTCGATCGGAGGAGCTTGCGGAGCGTTTGGATTTTCTGGAGTTTTTCCTGGATTTCCGTTTGCCGGGACCCGAGGAGCCAGCGCATTTCCCGGTCCAGGGCGAGCAATTGAGCGACGGTGCTCTTTTCGTCTTCGCTGAGACCGTCAGAAATCTGGAGGCCTCCCAGCAGTTCTTGACGCTCTCGCTGGAGTCTTTCGACGCCGGTGAGGTCCCCGCTCCGCAGCAGCTCGCGCTGCCTGGCCGCGGTCTTGAGAATTTCCTGAAGGCGTTGCGCGCGGTTCATGAGGGGAAAACCTGCTTTCTGCGGACGAGGATCGAAACCGGGTTTCTCAGCCGTTCGCCGCCAACTCAGCGGCGGTTCCCCGCTTCGAGAGCTCCACCCAACCTTGTTTGAGTTCTTGGAGGACTTTCAGAGCTCCGTCCAGGTGGGCGGCCTCGTTGCGGAGGTTCGCCTTGAGAAAAGCGTCCAGAACGTACTGGTACAGGGTCGCAAGTCTCTCGGCGATCTCGCCGCCCTTTTCCATGTCCAGCACGTTCAGCAGTTCCGAGACGATGCTCGTGGCCTTGCCCAGGTGAACACCCTTGGCGGCCAGATTGCCTTTGAGGAGTTCCTCGCGGGCCCTTGTCACGTGGGCGATGCATCCTTCGTAGCACAAGACGACGAGGTGGAGCCTGTCGACGGTGTTCACGGTGGCGGCGCGGTAGCCCTTGACTGCCTGAAGCTGCATCCCTTTCCTCCTATTCCTCCTAGAAAATTAAGAGAGTCTCTGCAAAAAGTACTGGTCCTGCGACTGGAACGAAGCCAGAAGGCTCTCGAGAGCGGCGAACTGGGCCTGGAGCCTTGTTTCGTATCGTTCGAGATATGCCTCTTGGTCCCGGATCTTGGAGTCCAGGGAGCGGATTTGGTTCTGGAGCCCATCGGTTCGCACGCTGATTTCGCCGTCGCCGGTGCGGGTCGCGCCGTAGGCGAGCTGGTAGAATTGCTCGGCCACGCCCGAAGAAGAGGCGCCTTTGAGAAAAAGATCCATGACGCTGTCGAGATTGTCCTCGAGGGCCTTCTGCAGCTTTGCGGTGTCTAGAGAAAGCGTTCCGTCCTTTTGGGTGGAGACGCCGATCTGGGCCAGGCTTCTCATGTCCTCTGGGAGGCCCTCCACCCGGCTCGAGACGACCTGGCCCAGCCTGCGCAAGAGGCTCCGGACCGTGCTCTCTCCCCAGAGGGGGTCTCCTTTGTGGTTCTTGGTGTCGTATTTGCTCCGGGCGTTCACGAAGTTCACGACGTCATTGTATGCCTCGATGAGGTCCTCGATCTTGGATCGGACGGTCTCCAAGTCCTGGTCCACGGTGACCGTTACGGTTTTGGTCGGGTCGGCCTTTTGCAGGAAAAGCGTAACCCCGGGGATGAGGTCGGTCACCGTGTTGCTCGACCTGTAGACAGAGAGCGTTCCGATCTCGATCCGGACGTCCTGGGGCTTCTGAATATGGAGATCGGAAGAAAGAGAGGTGTCGTTCACCGGAAACCCGAGGTTCGTGTCGTCCCGGGTCACGATGATCTTCTGGTCGGCTCCGGTTTCCTCAGTTGAGAGAATGAGCCGGTAGGGAGTTTCTCCTGTCCCCTCGTTGAGAATCGCAGCGGTCACGTCCGCGTCTAGGGAGTTGATGGCGTTCTTGAACTCTTCCAGGGTCATGTCCGCGTCCACATCCACGGTATACTCGGTGCCGCTTTCGCCTACTTTGAACGTGAACTGGCCGGTTCCGGAGGCGACCGCAGCCGAGGTGCCGGTCAGGCCGGCGCCGGAGATGAGCCTGTGCACGAGAGCGAGCTGCGAGACGACAAGGGACATGGAGCCGGTCGAGGCCGAGGACCCCGGCGTGGCCGTCAAGATCGTCTCGTCGCTCACTGTGGTGGTCTTGTCCCTGAACCCCGAAGAAAACCTGAGCTTGTCGGCCGCGCTTTCTAAAGCTTCGATCTTGCTCGCAAGGTCGTTGTAAGCCGCTTGTTTCTGCTCTGCATCGGACTTTTTGCTTTCAAGCTTCTGCAGGGGGATGCGTTCGATCTGGAGAAGCTGCCGGATCAGGCTGTCCGTGTCGATGCCGGAAGTCAGACCGGAAATGGTGAACGTCGACATGGTGTTCTCCTCACGTCGGGCTCCACCTATCAGGGCCTAACCCGATCTGCCTTCATCAAATAACCTGCAAAGAGCCTTTCCTTTGTTTCAGTCCTAAAGCCCGCAGGCCGGGCGGGCGGCCGGGAAAAATTCCTGCCGCCCGCCGGCCGAGCGGGGACCCGTCAGCCGAGAAGCGTCAGGGCCTGCTGGGGCAGAACGTTGGCCTGGGCCAGGACGGCTGTGCCGGCCTGCATCAGGATCTGGTTCCGGACATAGGCTGCGGTCTCCGCAGCGAAGTCCGCGTCCTCGATCCGGGAGTTCGCTGCCGTGTAGTTCTCAGCCGCGGTCTGAAGGTTCGAGATCGTATACTCCAGCCGGTTCTGGAGAGCTCCGAGCGAGCCTCGCCTGCTGGAAATGATCGCAATGGCGCTCGCGTCCAGGACGGCCAGAGCCGACTGCGCCACGGCCGCGGTGCTGATGCTGTCCGCGTTGGTCGTGTTGAGGCCGAGGCTGGCTGCGTCCGTATCCGCGATGGTCAGGGTCAGCCGGTCGTTGGACGTGTTCTTGAAGCCGATCTGGAAGTTGACGCCCACCGAAAGGGTGCCGTCCAGAAGCTTGCTCCCCGCAAACTCGGTCACGTCCGAAATCCGGTTGATTTCGCTCTTGAGGGCCAGGTACTCGTCGTTGAGGTACCCTCGTTCGGCACTGCCCAGGCTCTCGTTAGCAGCCTGTTCCGCAAGCTCGCGCATCCTCAAGAGGATGTTCCCCATCTCGGCCAGGCCGCCTTCGGCTGTCTGGAGCATGCTCACCGCGTCGTTGGCGTTTCGCACAGCCTGGTTGATGCTTCGTGTCTGGGCCTTTAAGGTCGTCGAGATCGCCAGCCCCGCGGCGTCGTCAGCCGCATGGTTGATCCTGAGGCCGCTCGAGAGTTTCTCGACCGACTTTGCCAGAGCCGCGGTGCTCTTGCTCAGGTTCCGCTGGGCGTTGAGAGACACGATGTTCGTGTTGATGGTCATTCCCATGACTGAATCCTCCTTGACGAATTCCTTTGTGCGTCCTTGCCAAAAAACCTCGAAATTTCCGGAAGCGGTTCCAGGATCTCGGGCTCACCTCCTTTCTTTCTGATTTGCGCCTCTTCTAGAGAGACGCGCCACTCCCGCTACATAGGTAATCGGCTGAAAGCGTCAAAACTTTAACGGTCGGCTCGTCAGGATTTCTGCAAAGGCAGGGAAACCGTGGCGCCGGGCGCGTCGGTGACCGCCTGGACGCCCTTGCGGGAGGCTGGATCCAGAAGGAGGGGGGCTTGCACGTTGACGTGGAGCTTCCCTTCTGCCCGGTCCACATAGAGCAGGGTCAGGATTTTGAGCTTTCTGAAGGCCTTGCCCGCTCCCGGCCCTGAGGGAGCCGGGTCTTCGGGCAGCCGGATTTCCACGGACGGCAGGAAGACTTTGGGGTCGCACACGAGGAACGCCACCGACGGATCTTCCAGGGCCTGAAGCCACTGGAGGGATGCGCCCTTTCGGCTGTCGAGAAGCACGTAGCGCTTGAGATGCTCGAAGCCCACAAGGCCCTGGGGAAAGGTCCAGACCTGGTCCTCGGCCACGGCCAGGGTGCCGAAGCGGGTCGTCGCGACTTCCATCATAGCTCGTCGAGGTCCTTTTCCTGCACCGAGGAGGCCAGGATGTTAAGTCGCCGGATCCGGTCGTACACTTCGTCCCGATGGACGCTCTTCGTCTGCGGCGCCCGGATGCCGATCTTCACCTGGCCGTCCCGAAGTTCGAGAATCTGAACGTGCACGTCGTCACCGATCCAGATTCCCTGCCCTGACTTCCTTGTCAGAACCAGCATGCGCCTTCCCTGGCTTTCGCTGTCTGATGGTTGTCTCTGCTAGTACCCGAGTATCGTATTGAAGATCGACTGCGCAGCCAAGATCGTGGCCTGGAGAGCCGACTGGTATTTGGTGAGACGGCTGGCGGCCTCGACGATATCGAGATCCTCGGCCGAAGAGACGAAATTCTCCAGGTAGGAAAGATTGTCCTTTAGCCGGGCATAAGTCTGGTCCAGGCAGTTCAGGCGGGCCCCGATTTCGGCCTGGGCCCTGCTCACCTGCATGATCGAACGGTCGAGGTTGTCGAGGAGGCCCGAGATCCGGTCGCTGTCTGCGCTTTCGAGGCCCTGCCGGAGTTCGTCGAGCACGGCCAGGACGTCCACGTCGCCCTGGAAAACCGACCGGCCCACGAGGCCGATCGTCATGCGCTCCCCGGGCGCCACGTCGATCGCGAAGGCCCCATTGTCTCCTTGATAAACGCCATCCTGAGAAAAAGCCGCGGTCTCGCTTCTGTAACCGGAGAACAGATACCGGCTTCCGGTCTCCTTGCCGCCTGTCCACTGGGCATTGGCCAGGGAGAGGACTTCCTCGCGGATGCTTCCAACCTCGCTGGCCAGGCCCGAAAGACTTTGCGCGTCTAGGGTGCCGTTTGCGCCCTGCACCGCGAGCTCCCTGGCTCGCGCGAGCAGATTTGCCACGCTGCTTACCGAGGTCTCGGCTTCGGCGAGGTATTCCTGGGCAAAGGAGATGTTCCTCTGGTACTGCTCCACGGCCCGCTTCGTGCCCTTGCAGGTTTCGATCCTGCGGAACACGGCCGGATCGTCGCCGGGCCTCTGGATCTTTTTCTGGGTTGCGAGAGCCTCCTGGGCTTGGTAAACGCGCTCCAGGTTCTGGAATAAGCCCCGAGTGGCGGATCCGTAAAGCATGGGCGTGGAGATGCGGATTCCCATGGCGTCCTCCGGGCCGCGCTTCCTTACAACAGGTTGAAAAGATCGGCCATCACATCATTGACGACCTTGAGGTAACTGGTTGCGGCCTGATAGGCATGCTGAAACTTTATGAGAGAAATCTCCTCCTCCTCCAGGGACACCCCTGATACCTGGTCCCGGTAGTTCTGAAGGGAGGTCGCCAGGACTTCTTTCGCGTCGGCCATTCGTGCCGCCTCTTGCGCGTCGGTCCCTGCTTTTTGCAGCAAGCTCTGGTAATAGCCCGAAAGGGTTGTGGTTCCGCCTTCCAGAAGTCCCGTGTCCCGCAGGGCCGCCAGGGCCAAGGCGTTGCGGTTGTCGCCCGGCGCCGGAAGGAGCGTGTCCGGGTCGAGTTCCTGGGCGGCCGCGATCCGGTTCGGATCCGTGATGGCGACCTGGAGCGTGAGGGCGGGGTGGCCGCTGTCGAAGCTGAAGAAGGGCGTTCCGGTCGATCCGTCGAGCCCGTATCCTGAGCCGTGGGCCTGATTGATGGCTTCGGCCAGGGTCGAGGCCAAAAGGTCGAGATCCTCGCTGTAGGCCGCGATGCGGCTTCTGGTCTCCAGCACTGCCTTGACTTTGCCTGATCCTATCCGGTCCGTGATGTCCCTGCCCTGGACGAGAAGCCGATAGTAACCGTTGTCCTGCGGATCCGCCTCGAGTTCGAGCGTTCGGGCCGTTGTTCCCTCCACCAAGGGCTGGGAACCGGATGCGAGCACGTTTACGGTTATGCCGTCCTGCTCGACGACCGTGATGTCCAGGTAGCCGGACAGCTCCTTGAGCAGGGCGTCCCGCTGGTCGAGCAGGTCGTTCGGAGGCGAGCCGGGTCCGGTCTGGCGGGAAAGCTGACGGTTGATCTCCGCGATCTGTCTGGTCAGGTTGTTGATCTCCGTCCGGTATCCCTCGAGCAGGGAATTCGAATAGCGCATTTCGTCCTGCAGGGAGCGGGCGACCAGGTGAAAGGCCGAAGCGAGCTGCTCGCCTTTGGAAAGCACCACCTGCCGCTCCGCAGGCCCTGAGGGATTTCCGGCCAGATCCTGCCAGGCGTTGAAGAACTCGTCGAGCACCTGGCCCAGGTGGTTCTCGTCCGAGGGATACAGGATGGATTGGACGCGCAGGTACGTCTGCTCGCGGAGCTGGTAGTCGTTCACCCCCGCGTTGGACGCGTAAAGCTGAAAGCCCAAGAAGGCATCGTGGATCCGCTGAACGGCCTGGATGTCCACTCCGGTTCCGTACGGGATGCCTCCGAGGTTGACGACAACGGCCGAGGAGAGCTGGATCCGCTGGCGGCTGTAAGCGGGGTTGTTGACGTTGGCGATGTTGTTGCCCGTCACTTCGAGGCCGAACTGGGCGGCCATCAAGGCGGATCGTCCGATATCCAGCAGATGGGCCACGCTCATGGGGCTGCGATCCTTCCGCGGCTGTCGTAGAGGCCGGAGCCGGGCTTAAGTCCTTTCAGGAAGGCCAGAAGGCGGCCGGCCATCCTGGCCTGTTCGTCGAGAGCGAGCCGGAGCGTTTCGCTCCGCTCCCGTATTTCGCGAAGGAGCACGTTCCGGCGCTTTAGGAGCTCTCGTGCGGCTGGCTCTGGAGGGACGCCGGCTTCTCCGCCAGAGTCCGAGCCGGTCTGTCTCCTTGCGCTCAGGTCACGCAGAAGGGAGGCGATCCGGGCTTTTTCGGCCGCCGCCCGCAGGAGCCCTTCGCTGTCGAACCGTTCGAGCGACGCCTTTTCGGAATCAAGAAGCTCCCTCAGCCGGACGAGCTGTTCCAGCTCCTGTTCCAGGATCGGCAGGGTTGAGGTCGTACTCAAGGCTCACTCTCCTCCCAGATCCCCGAGCATGCCGTCGAGCATCCTGGCGGCGACCGCCGCACTGTCCGGCCGGTAGGTCCCTTCTTGGATCTGCTTGCGGATCTCTTCGAGCCTGCGGGCCCGGTCACCGGATTGAGCCTGCGCGGCTTTCTCGGCCTCGAGCAGTTGCCTGGACTCGGCCGACAGACTCACGCGGTCCTGCCCGCGAGCGGATCCGGCCGCCGGCAGGTCCTTGTCTTTTCTCCTTGGGCCGTCCGGGCTCCGTGGTTCTTCGACTCCGCCTTTGGGGATTCCGTAAATCTTCATGGCCCTTCTCCCGCGGTTTCTGGAGGGGTGGAGTGCGAGCCTTTGCGGGAACGCAGCCCTCCACTCAAGATATCGGCGGGATCCGCAAGAACTTTAGGTTCCATCGAGCGAAGCAGTTGTTCCTTCAAGCCCAATCCGCCCGCCCGGGCCACGGCTTCTGCCACGGCCTGGTCGAACCAGCTTTGATAGACCTCCTTGCCGAATCCGGCTCCCTCGGTCGACCCTTCGGTGAGAGCCTCCCTGAGACCGCGGACCATCTGGGCCACGAACAGGGCCTCGAAGGACTCGGCGACCCGCTCGACGTTTTTCGGGTCTCGGGAAGAGCTCCCCCGTGGTGCCAGGGATAGGGGTAGGGGGGGCGGTTCGTCGATTCTCGTCTCCCAATCCATGGGATTCCCCTCGCTCTACATGATGACGAGGTCTGCCTTGAGAGCGCCCGCGTTCTTCATGGCCTGCAGGATCACGATGAGGTCCCGGGGCGTGACTCCGACCGCGTTGAGCGCCCGGACGACTTCTCCGAGGGTCACGCCGGCTGGCAGCATCATGAGCCGGGCCTCCTTGTCCTCCACGGTCACGGTCTTGTCCCTGACGATGGCGGTCTGGCCCGAGCCAAAAGGCGCGGGCTGGGAGACCTGGGTTTGTTCCTGAATGAGCACGCTCAGCCCGCCGTGGGAGACGGCGACCGTCGAGATCCGAACGTTCTCGCCCATGACCACGGTGCCGGTGCGCTCGTTGATGACGACCCGGGCGACTCCGTCGACCGGGACTTCGACCGCTTCGAGTCTGGCCACGTATTCGACGGTCCGGCCGCGGTATTCATCCGGGATTTCCACGCGCACCGTCCTGGAGTCAGCGGCCATGGCCACGGCCCATCCGATCTCGCGGTTTATGGCCCGGGCGAGATTCTCGGCCGTCGTGAAATCCGGCTCCTGGAGCACGAACTCCAGGCCGTCCTGAAGGGCCAGAGAGGGCGGAGGCTCTTTTTCCACAAGGGCTCCGGCCGGGATTGTCCCCACCGTGGGGTGGTTCATTTGAGCCTGGGCGCCTCCGGCCCCGGCCGAGAAGCCTCCGATGGACACCGGTCCCTGGGCCAGAGCGTAAACTTCTCCGTCGACTCCCTGAAGCTGGGTGAGCAGAAGGGTGCCGCCCTGAAGACTTTTGGCGTCTCCGATGGAGGAGACGAGCGCGTCCAGGCGCATGCCGGGCTTGGCAAAGGCCGGCAGCTCGGCCGTGACCATGACGGCCGCCACGTTTTTCACCTTCACCTGATTCGGATCCACGGTGATGCCCATTTTGGTGAGCATGTTGGTCAGGCTCTGGATGGTGAACTCGGTTCCCTGCTTGTCTCCTGAACCGTTGAGGCCCATGACGAGCCCGTAGCCGAAAAGCTGGTTCGGGCGAACACCCGTCAGTTTCGCGATGTCCTTGACGCGCGAGGCCTGGGCGGGCACGGACCACAAGACCGCGAGGGAAAGGAAGAAGAAACAAAGCATCCCGGGCCAGCCCTTCCACCTGCAGGCGGCCCGGGGAGAAGTCTTTTTCTTCGGGCCGTTTTCGCCACAAACGGAATTCATGCGAAGCTCCCTCTGCACCGGCGTGTCTTTCCCTTGGCTACAGGGGCCAGATCCAGTCCATGATCCGGCTGAACCACCCGGGCCCCTGGACGTCGCCCAGCACGCCCCGGCCCGTGTACTTGATCCGGGCGTCCGCGATCTGGGTGGAGACCACGCTGTTGGCCGGGGAAATGTCCTCGGGCCGGATGATGCCCTCCAGGAAAACCGTCTGCTTTTCCCGGTTCACCTTGACTTCCCGCTGGCCGCGGATCCTCAGATTGCCGCTTGGGAGCACTTCCACCACCGTGGCCGTTACGGTCAGGACGAGTTCGTTCTTGCGGGTGGTCTTGCCCGATCCCTTGAAATCTCGCGCGTAATCTCCTTTGAAACTCGGCGAGAAGGGCTGGCCTGAACCCAGGAAGTTCGTCATGCCCAGGTTCTGGGGCAGCCCGAAGATGTCGTCCAGCGAGGCGTCCATGTTGGACGTCCTGCCGGTCTCGGTGCTGGCTTCCTGGGCCGCCGAGGCTTTTTCGACGATGTTCACGGTCACGATGTCGCCCACGTTGCGAGCCTTACGGTCGAAAAAGTGGCTGGCCGCACCCTGCCTCCAGATCGAGCCGCCGGGGTCCACCGGGGCATGCAAAACTTGGGCTCCCGCAGCTTCGGCGGTGGCGGACGCTCGGGTGTGGGCGCAGCCTGCGGCAAGAACCCACACGGAGGCCGCCAGTCCGATTGCTTTTCCGAAGGCGTAGAGAGAGCGCTTCGATCGAAAGACGCGCCTCCGGCCGCTTTTTCTTTCTGCCCATGTTTTCGCGTTCATTTTGTCTTTCTCTTCTTCCGTTTCGGCTTTTCCTGTTTTCCTCAGAACCTAAAAGGACACCGCCACCGTGCTCCGGTCCACGACGGTCGCGTAGACCTCGGTGCCCGTGGCCACGTTGAGCACGCGGACCCTGTCTCCTTCTTTTCCGGCCTCCAGGAGCCTGCCGGGCGCCTCGATCCGGAGCCCCTCCTTTTGGGCCACGATGATCACCGCGTCTCCGGGGCCTGGGCTGCGGCCTTCCCGTACGTGCATGTGCTTGAGACAGGCATTTTGCGAAACGGGCCTGTAGATTTCCTTGCCCACCACCTCTTCCAGCTCGCCGTACTCGCTGTCGCGGCCCGCCCCTTCCCGCACTTCCAAGCGGACGTCGCCCGAGGCGATCCTGTGACCGATGGGAAGATTGCGGCAGGCCACGACCACGGTGCGGACGAACCTGAGCTGCGCGATCACCCAGAAGGAATCGGTCTTGCCCGGCCCGGTCTCTGCGCGGACGCAAAGGGTGGTCCGCGGCCCCCAGTCCTCGGAAGGGTCCTTCTCCACCGCCACGATCCTGCCCGGCAAGGGCAGCGAGATTGCCCGGGCAGCCTGCCAGTCCACGAGCTGTGTTCCGGCCGGCCCGTGCTCCCGGACGTATCCGGCCAGAGCCCTTCGAAGATCCTGTTCCGTGATCTGTTGCGCGCCCGCCCGGCATGGAACCGCGGCTGCGAGCGCGGCGAACAGGGCGATCCAAGGGGCCCGCACCATTCTTACTACCTCCTCAGGCTCGATGTGGTCTGCAGCATTTCGTCCGCGGTCTGCACGGCCTTGGAGTTGAGTTCGTAGGCCCGCTGGGTGATGATCATGCGGACCATTTCCTCCACGACGTTCACGTTTGACATTTCCACGAACCCCTGGGAGAGCCTTCCCATGCCCTCCTCGCCGGGCACGCCGGAGATCTCTTCTCCCGAGGCCTCGGTCGCCACGAGGAGGTTCTGGCCGATGGGCCTCAGGCCCGCCGGGTTGATGAAGCTCGCCAGCTCGATCGATCCCACCTCGGTGGGAATGTCCGAGTTGCCCTGCACCACGGATACGATGCCGTCGGCGCTCACCATGATCTCCCGGGTGTCTTCCGGGATCGAGATGGAGGGCTCCAGGGGATACCCGTTGGCGTTCACGATCCTGCCCTCGCTGTCGAGCTTGAAGGCGCCGCAACGGGTGTAAGCCACTTCGCCGTCCGGCATGAGGATCTTGAAGAATCCCTTGCCTTCGATGGCCAGATCCAGGCTGTTGCCCGTCTGCTCGAGATTCCCCTGAGAGAAAATCTTCTCGGTGGCGATGGGCCGCACGCCCAGTCCGACGTGCAGGCCGGTGGGCACCTGGGTCTCGGGAGACGATGCGGCGCCCGCGATCCGCTCCTGCTGGTAAAGAAGTTCGTCGAAGTCGGCCCGGCTTTTCTTGAAGCCCACGGTGTTCACGTTGGCCATGTTGTTGGCGATCACGTCCAGGTTGAGCTGCTGGCTGCTCAAGCCCGATGCAGCGATCCAAAAGGTTCGAATCATGTTGAAGGCCTCCTTTTCATTTCCTCGGGTCGCGGCGGCAGCGCGGGGCCCGAGCCGATGCGGTCACGTTCGGTTCATTTCCAGGATGACTTTTTCCTCCAGTTCGTCGAACCCGTTGATGAGCCTCATGTAGGACTGGTAGGCCCTGAGCCGCTCCAGGAGCCGTACCATCTCTTCGAAGGGTTTTACGGAGGACCCTTCCAGGTAGCCCTGGGCCACCTGGGTCTTTCCCTCGGCGATCGGGTTGCCCTGCTCGTCCACGATCTCGATGCGGCCCACGGTCTGTCCTGCCGCCCGGATTTCGCCGTTCGGCAGGACGAGAAGATTCTCGGTCCCCTCCAGCCTGATTTCGCCCCCTCCGGCTTTTTCCACCGGCAGGCCTGTGCGCGAGACGAGCCTGCCCGAAGGATCCAGATGGAAGTGTCCGTCCCGGGTGAGCTGGGTTCCGGCCGAAGTTCGGAGCACGAAGTGGCCCGGGCCCTGGATCGCCAGATCCAGGGGCTCGCCGGTTCTTTCGAGTTCTCCCTGGCTCCGGTCTCTTACTTGGCCGCCCAAGGCCGCGAAGGCCAGCGGGTCCGGCGGCCGGGCCCTGCCGTTCTGAAAGGGAAACGGCACGGACTCGACCTGGTTCAAGAGGCGCTTGAAGCCCGGGGTGGAGCTGTTGGCCAGATTGTGGGTGATCGACTCCGTGTCCCGCTGGACCGCGATGGCGCCCGAGGCCGCGATGTAGGCACCGACGTCCATTTCGTTCTCTCCTGTTTTCGTCCGAGTTGCCGGGTTCCCCTTCTTTGCCTTCAGCAAGGTGCGTACCAGGAGGACCTTTGCAGATTTCTTCGCTCTTTCAGCCGATTGCCTCCAGCCGGGCCGCACCTCGAACCCGGCACTTTTTTCCTACCCAGCAAGGGATGCCCGGTGGCGGAGCCGAAGCAGGAACACGTAGATTTCGGCCACGACTTGATAGAGCTCCTCCGGGATCTCTTGATACAGGTCCAGTTGCATCAGAGCCTCGACCAGGACCGGATCCTCCCGGGTGGGAATTCCCCTGGCCCTGGCTTCCTCAATGATCCGCCGGGCCAGCCGGCCGCTTCCCTTGGCCACGACCCGCGGCGCCCGGTGCTTGCGCCGGTCGTACTGGAGAGCGACTGCAGATTCCCGTTTGTTCCGCATCGCGGACCTTTCCCGCCCTTGGCCCGGGTCAGGCATACGCTTCCAGGAGCCGGGCGTTACCCATTCTCGCTTTCAAGTGCCCGGGCAAAGTCCTGGAGACAGTCACGGCCGCCTGCCGGATGCCGAGGGCCCTCAGGGCCTCCCGGAGATCCTCGATCTCTCGCGCCAGCAACTCGTGGATTCGCGTCGCGGCGCAGAAATGGATCTCGGCGCGGTCCGCGGCCCAGAGCACGGTCACCAGCACGTCTTCGGAGTCTGCGAAGGGGACGCGCAGAGCCAAAAAAAAGCTCTGCCCGCGCCTTTCTTGCAGTTTCTGGACGAATCCTTCGACGATCCGGTCGCCCCCGAAGGGCATCCAGAACGAGACCGGCCCATCGGGGCCTCCCTCCAGGGCCCAAAGCTGTCTGAACTCGACGTTTTGGAGGAGCTTTGCCGCCGGGCTCTGCGGCGGCGCGCCGCCGGACCGTTCGGATTGCGCAAGCAGGAGCCCTTTTAGATCTTCGCGGAAAATCAAGCTCCTTCCGGTACGGATCATCTCCTTGAGTTTGGCTTCGTAGAAAAGTCCGCAGTTGGCCAGGGCCCGCTGGACCGCCTCCGGAGTGGAAAGGTCTTGGAACAGGCCGCTCGCAGCGGCCAGCCGGGGCGCAAGGACCCGGAGCAGAACGGCCAAGGGTTCCTGTTGGATCCGTCCTTGGGCCAGGAGCTCACCCAGCCGATCCCCTGACAAGGGTCTGGCCACGAGAACGAGCGCTCCCTGGCGAACCACCGCCTCGGCGAGGTACCGGGCTCCGGGTTCCAGCGGGATCCGGCTTTGGACCTCCAGGCGCTGCTGGCGGAGGGCGATGAGGTACCGTCCCTCGCCCAGGGCCTCCAGAACCCGGAAGGACACGGTTTCGCCTTCGGTCAACAGCCGCGCCCACGAAGGCACTCCCTGCTGCCAGGACAAGACCATAAGAGCCGGTGTGCCGGTTGTTGCGTTCATGGGTCACCTCACGGCCGGGCTCGAGGCTTGGCCGCCCCTTGTACCTTAAGAGAGAGCGCAGCGGAGCTTGCTGGCCTTGCCGGTCCTCTCAATCTCGTTCAGGGCCAGGAGCATCTCGATTTCAGAAGTCGCTGTTTCGAGTTTGCGTGAGATTTCCTCCACCGAGAGTCCCTTGCGCCTGAGCTTGCGGGCCTGCCGGGCGATCTTTTCCACGTCGCTTCCTCCGGCGGCGTGCTCGGTCTCCAGGGCTTCTCGCTGGCTTCGGCCCAGAAGTTCTGCCTCCGGATCGGTTCCGGCCGGAAGGGACGACCCGCTTCGAAGCAGGTAGGACCGAAACCTGCGCGAGGCGAGGTGAACCGCCAACAAGACGAGCAGAGCCGAACAGAGCACGTCCAGCCCGACGAGCACGTAGGGATGACGGATGAGATCGAGGTCCATCCTACGGTTCTCCTTCTGTGTGCGTTCGCGATCGTTGTTCGAGGAAGCCTGCGCCGGTCTCGCATGGGGTCGATTGCGCCTACGCGGGCGATGCGGGACCGACCCTGACACCAGATTCCGGCCCCAGGCTTTTCCGCTCACACGCGGGTGTCTACCCGCTCGCCCCGCCCTTTTTTCTCTTCCGAGGGTTTTTCCTTCTCCTGGCCCGACCGGTCGCGCCTGGCCGGGTCGTTTCGTTTGCCTACCCCCTGGATGCGGTCCGTCCGCTCGAGGGGATAGAGGATGTCCCGGATTCGGTCGATTGTGTCCACCATGGGCCTCCCTCCTCGCGGGGCGGCCGTAGGGTCTCAGCCCGGTCAGGGCGCGTTGCCCTGCCGATCCGGCGCGCGGGCGCTGGCCGCCCTGCTGTCTTCCAAAGGAAAAAACACCGGCGCGGACCTCTCCGGGATCGCGTCCACGGGTCCGGGCACCGGCTTGACGTCGAACTCGGCTTCTTTTTGTTCCTTGACCACGATGCTCACTCTCCGGTTGAGGGGCGAATACGGATCTTCCTTGATGAGGGGGTCCGTGGCCGCGTATCCGACCACCTTCATGATCTTATCCTCACCCACGCCGTTCGCGATGAGAACCTTTCGGACCACGTTGGCCCGGTCCACAGAGAGTTCCCAGTTCGTGTAGGCCTCCATCCGGTAAGGATGGGCGTCCGTGTGCCCCTCGATCCAGATTGGGTACGGAAGCTTGGCGATTTGGCGGGCGATGATTTCGAGCAGCTTCTGCCCGTGCTCGAGAAGGCGCGCCTCACCCAGCCCGAACATGGCCTTGCCTGAGCGCTCAACGATCTCGATCCGCACGCCCCCGGGTGTGGTGGCCACGAAGACCTGGTCCATGGCCTCCGAGAGCTTGGCCTCTAATTCCTTCTTGATGTCTTCGGCCAGCCTTCTTTCCCAGGCCGTGCCACCCTGGACGCCGCCGGGGTCGGGCTGGAGCATGATGGCTTCACCGGGCATGTGAGAAAGTTTGCCGCCCCCGATCCCGTAATCCCCCCGGATCAGGCTGAAGCTGCGGAAGTACTCGGCCACGGCCTTGCGGGTCTCGGCGGACATCATGGCCACGAGCCATAGAACCATGAACAGGGCCATCATGGCCGTCACGAAATCCGCATAAGCGACCTTCCAGGCGCCGCCGTGGTGGCCTCCGTGGTTTTTCTTGATTTTCTTGACGATGATCTCTTCCGGGTGCATCAGCGTTTCTTGAGCGCCTCCTCGACCTCGCTGAAGTTTGGCTTTACGTCCTCAAGCATCACCCGCCGGCCGAACTCCACCGCGACTCTTGGCGGAATGTCCTTGGCAAAGGCCAAGATCGTGGCCTTGATGGCTTCGAGAACCTTCCGGTCCGAGCGGTGCCGGTGCTCCAGGTTCCGGGCGATGGGCCCGACGACCCCATAGCACATGAGGATGCCCATGAAGGTCCCCACGAGAGCCGCGGCCACGCTGTGTCCGATCACTTCCGGGGACTCGCTCATCTTGCCCATGGTGATGATGACGCCGAGAACCGCAGCCACGATCCCCAGGCCCGGAAAAGCGTCGGCCAGGGCCGAGATCGTGCCCGGCACTCTGCCCGCGTCCTCTTCATGGGTTTCGATCTCCACGGTCATGAGCTCGTCCAGATCGTGGGGCCGGATGGAGGCGCCCATGAGCATGAGGCGCAGAGTGTCGCACAGCATGGAAACAGCCGCGTGGTTGGCCAGAAAACCTGGATACTTCTTGAACAGCTCGCTCTTTTCCGGTTCTTCCACGTCCCGTTCGATGGCGAGCGCTCCGTCGCGCTTGATCTTGGTGAGGACCTCGTACAAGAGGGCCATGATTTCGAGCGAGCTTTCCTTGGTGTGGTTAGACCCCTTGAAGACCTCCCCGAGGGACGAAAGGATTTTCTTGAGGAGCTTCGGCGGGGCCATGACGATAAGGGACCCGGCTCCGGCGCCCAGAATGATGAGGAACTCCGAGGGCTGGAACAGCACGTGAAGGTTCCCCTCGTGCATCGTGTAGCCGCCCAGAATGGAGGCGAAGACCACGAGAATTCCGATAAAGGTCATCATGTTTCCAGGTCCTCTTTCTGGAGCCTTGCTTTTAGGCGCAGCAGTGCCTGGGTGTGGAGCTGGCAGACTCGCGATTCACCGACTCCCAGCAGGGCGCCGATCTCTTTCAGGTTGAGTTCCTCGTAATAGTAGAGTTCGATGACCAGGCGCTCTCGCTCTGGCAAAGCGTCGATCGCCCGGCTCAGGATCGCGTGGATCTCTCTCCATTCGGCCGAGCTCTCCGGGCTCAGAGCGTCGAGGGCTTTCCGTTCCCGGGCGATCTCGTCCAGAGCCCTTTCGGACAGGCTCATCTCCTCGATCTGGAGGAAAGAGAGCGGCCTGGCCTGGTCGAGAAAAACCCGGTAGGCTTCCTCTGAAAGGCCCAGCTCGCTGCGGATCTCCTGTTCGTCCGGCGCCCGGCCGAGTCTGTTCTCCAAGAGGCGGATGGCGCGAACGTACTGGCGATAGCGGTCCCGTACGGCCCGGGGCACCCGGTCGTGTTTGCGTATCGCGTCCAGCATGGCCCCTCGGACTCGGATGGCCACGTAGGCCTGACCCGTTTCCTTCCGGGAAGCGTCGAGCTCCCGCAGGGCTTGGATCAGGGCCAGCACCCCCGCGCCCACCAGATCCTGGGTCTCGAGGCCCGGAGGCATGCGCATGGCCAAGCGGCCGGCGATCTGCCGGACCAGGGGCAGATAGGAGAGCACCGTCTCCTGCTCGGAAGGAACCGGTGCGGCTTGGGATCTCCAGGCGCTGCGCATGATGCTTGTACCTCGTCTCTCCTTCATCCGGTTCCGGCCAAGGGGAGGGCGTCCGCGCCGCGCAGGCCCCCTTGTCCCTGTTTGCCGCACGAGCCAGGCTCAGCCAGAAGCCTGCCTGCCAGCTCCCGGAGATTGGCCCCGGCCTTGGAGTCGGGATGGAGGACCAGGACAGGCTTTTGCAGTCGAACAGACCGGGTGAGCCGGGGGTCCTTCAGGATGTGCCCCAGGTAGCCGGGCTTGAGCCGCAGAAAGCGCTCCGCCGCTCTGCGGAGCGTCTGAAACACCTCCAGAGCCTGCCGCTCGGACTCGGCGATGTTCACGAGGAGACGGAAATCCTGTTCTCCGATCGTCCGGCTCAGGATCTTCATCGTGGCGTAGGCGTCCGTGATGGCTGTCGGTTCCGGCGTCGTGATGAGGACGACCCGGTGGGCGAAGCTCGAGAAGAACCGCACGTTGGACGAAATGCCGCTCGACGTGTCGATGAGGATCGTGTCGGCTTCATCCTCGAGATCCCGGAACAAGGCGAAAAGCCGGATTTTCTCGCTCGTGCTGAGAAGCGTGAAATCCCTCGCCCCCGAGTCTGCGGCGAGGACCTTGACGCCCCGGGGCCCCTCGAGAAGCGCTTCGGCCAGGCTGCTCTGCCCGAGCAGGACGTCCTCCAGGGTGTGGGTGGGCCGGATCCCCAGGATCACGTCGAGATTGCCCAGCCCGAGATCCGCATCGAGGATGAGAACCCGCCTGCCCGCCTCGGCCATGGCGATTCCCAGATTGGCCACGATGTTCGTTTTTCCGACTCCGCCCTTGCCGCTGGTGAATGCGTAGACCGTAAGCGGTGGTGCTGCGTGCTTGTCCGTTTTCATCTAGGGCGCCTCCATCAACCGATCCACGAGCCATCCCTTGTCGGCAGGCTGGATGTCATGGGGAATGTCCTGTCCGTTCGTGATCCAGGACAGGGGCATCGAAGAACTCAGGACCGCGTCCATCAAGCCGCCCAGGGAGCGGGCCTCGTCGAGCTTGGTCAGGATCAGGCTCTTCGGACCGAATCGGCCGTACTCGGCCAGGTCGTCCAGGATTACTTCCCGGGTGTAGTTCGGGCTCAGGAGGAGATGAAAATGGGCATGAGGGCACAGATCCGCTACTTCCGCGATCATCTCCCGAAGCTCTTTTTCCTTCAGCGCCCGGCCCGGCGTGTCGAGGAACAGGGTGTCGGCTGCGCCGAACTCCCGGATTTTTTCAGCCAGCTCTTCCCGGGTGAAGACCAGCGCCGTGGGCACGCCCAGGAGCTTGCCGATCCGGTTGAGCTCCTCCCGGGCGCCCACGCGGCAAACGTCCAGGCTGAGGATCGACACCTTGCGCTTGCGCACGTAGCGCTCCATGGAAGCCAGCTTGGCCAGGGTGGTGGTCTTGCCCACGCCCGTGCGGCCCAAGAGGCCGATGCACAGCTTGCCGTCCGTGAGCGGTTGGGTGACGCCGATGCGGTTCAAGAGAAGCTTGCGGAGTTCCCGTCGGAGAGCCTCCACTTCCAGCAGGTCTTCCAAAGAGGCTCCCCGGGCGAGCTCCTGCACGGTCTGGTAGGCGCAGGCCTCGCTCATGCCCTTCTGCTTGAGTTCCCGGTACAAGAGGAGGGCGGCCTTGCCGAGGCGCATCATCTCGCGCTCCTCCACCAGGGAGAGCAGCATCTGCTTGATCTCGGCGATCTCGGACTCCAGGGAGTTGAACTCCACGGCCGGAACCTCTTTCCGCGGCTCGGTCGCGGCCACCAGCTCGACCCGGCCTCCGGGCAGGGTTTTCTGGGACAGGATGACCACATCGTCCCCGAGTTCCTGCTTGGCCTGCTGGAGAACCGTCTTCATGCCGTTGCCGTAGAATTTCCGGATGTGCATGTTTCATCCCTCAGCGGTTGACCGTCACGAGCCTCGTGTCCGGGGCGATTTCGTTGTAGGAGAGCACGGCCAGGGTGGGCAGGAACCGCTTGAGCAGCTTGCGCACGTGCCGCCTCAGCTCCGGCGTGGTCAGCAGGACCGGGATCACCCCTTTCTGGCTGGCTTCGTCCATGCCGTTTTTGAGCTGCTGGACGAGGCGGCGCACCTCCTGGGGTTCCAAGGCCACGAAGCTCCCCTGGCTGCCGGTGACGAGAGCCTTGGCCACCCGCTCCTCCCACTGGGGCTCCATCACGATGGCGCAAAGAGACCCGTCCTCGCCCCTGTGTTCCCGGGTGATCTGCCTGGCCAGGGCCTGGCGCACGTGCTCGGTCAGCGTCTCCACGTCCTTCACCGCGGTGGCGTGATCTCCCAGGGTTTCCAGAATCGTCAGCAGGTCCCGGATCGAGACCCGTTCGTCCAGCAAGGTTTGGAGGACCCGGTGGACCACGCCCAGAGAAAGCTGGTTCGGAACCAGCTCCTCGACGACTTTGGGATGGTCTTTGGCCAGCTTCTGCAGCAGGCTGTGCACGTCCTGCCGCGTGAGCAGCTCGCCGGCGTGCCGCCGGATGACCTCGGCCAGGTGGGTCACGATGACCGTGGCCGGATCCACGACCGTGTATCCCATCATCTGGGCTTTTTCGCGGTCCTTGTCCGAAATCTGGAGCGCCGCGAGGCCGAAGACCGGCTCCTGAGCCGGAACGCCCTCGAGGCCCGGCTGAGCACTGCCGGGATTGATGGCCAGGTAGGCGTCCGGCTGCATGGTTCCACGGGCCACCTCGTTTTCCTTGACGTAGATCCGGTATTCCGAGGGACCGATCTGGAGGTTGTCCTTGATGTGGATCGGCGGAACCACGAAGCCCAGCTCGAGAGCCAGTTGCTTGCGCAGGGACCGGATGCGGTCCAGGAGGCCTCCTCCCTGGGAGGCGTCCACGAGGGGCACGAGCTGGTATCCCACGTCGAGGGCGATGAGATCCACGGGCTCGATCCGCGGACCTTCGTCGGCCTTGGTTGCCGGCTCGGCTTCCGGGGCGGGAGCTTCGGCGGGCTGGCGGGAGGCCACGTATCCCAGTCCTCCGGTGAGGGCGCCCAGGATCAGGAACGACAGATGCGGCAGCCCTGGAACGAGGGCAAACGCCACGAGAATCCCCGAGGCCAGATAGAGCACCTTCGGATTTCCGAGAAGCTCCTTGTACAGGGTCTTGCTGAAGTCGGCTTCCGAGGCCGTGCGGCTCACCACGATGCCTGCGGCCGTGGACACGAACAGAGCCGGGATCTGCGAGACGAGTCCGTCTCCCACGGTGAGAAGGGTGTAGTTCTTGGCCGCCTCGGCCAGGGGCATGCCTTTTTGGAGAACGCCGATGGCCAGGCCGCCGAGAATGTTCACGGCCGTGATCACGAGACCGGCGATGGCGTCGCCCCGGACGAACTTGCTGGCTCCGTCCATGGCCCCGTAGAAGTCGGCCTCCCGGGAGATCTGCTGTCGCCTTTTTCGGGCCTCGTCCTCGCTGATGAGCCCGGCGTTCAGGTCCGCGTCGATGCTCATCTGCTTGCCCGGCATGGCGTCCAGAGTGAACCGGGCCGCCACTTCGGCGATTCGGCCCGCGCCTTTGGTGATCACGACGAAGTTGATGACGACCAGGATGAGGAACACCACCAGGCCCACCACGTACTCGCCGCCGACCACGAACTGTCCGAAGGAGCCGATCACTTTGCCGGCCGCCTGCGGGCCCTGGTCGCCCCGGAGCAGGACGAGCCGGGTGGAGGCCACGTTCAGCGAGAGCCTGTAGAGGGTCGCCACGAGCAGCACGGCCGGGAAGAGCGAGAAATCCAGGGGCCGCCGGACGAAGAATCCGACGAGCAGGATCGTGATGGACAGCATGATGCTCATGCTGAGAAGAAGATCGATGAGCGTGGGCGGCACGGGCAGGATCATGATCCCCAGGATCAGCATGATCCCGATCGGGACCGCGAGGTCGCTCCCCTGCTGCCAGAACGACGGGGTCAGTTTGAGGGCGTTATTCGCCGCGGACGCCATCAGCCGTCTTTCCCTTGATGCGGTACGCATGAGCGAGGATCTCGGCTACGACTCTGTACACCTCTGCCGGGATCTCGCGGTCGAGCTTCACGTTCCGGTACAGGAACCGGGCCAGCGGAGGATTCTCCACGATGGGAACGCCGTGCTCGCGGGCCAGTTCCTTGATTCGTTCGCAAAGCCGTTCCGCCCCCTTGGCCACGACCCGAGGCGCCATGTCCCGGGAGCGCTCGTAGAGCAGAGCAACGGCCACGTGCTCGGGGTTGGTCACGACCACGTCGGCTTTGCGGACCTGCTGCATCATGCGCTTTCTCGCCACGTCCTTCTGCAGGCTTCGGATCCGGGCCTTGACGTGTGGATCTCCCTCGGATTCTTTGAATTCCTCGCGGAGTTCCTGCTTGGTCATTCTGAGCTCCCTCTCGTAGTTCCAACGCTGGAACAGGAGGTCGCAAAGGGCGAGAAAGAGCAGAGCCATCCAGACCTTGAGAACGAGCTTGAGAGCGGCCCAGCCTGCGTAGACAAACGCGGACTCGACCGGCCGGTCGCACAAGGCCGAAAGAGCCGGCAGGCTCTTGTGGATTTCCTGATAGGCGATCCACCCCACGAGAGAGACCTTGAGGAGGCTCTTGAGCGTCTCGGCCAGGCCGTTTAGGGAAAAGAGCCTCTTCCATCCGTTCAGGGGATTGATCCGGTTCAGGTCCGCGGAAAGAGCCTGGGGCGTGGCGATGAATCCCACCTGGGCCACGTTTCCGGCCACGGCGAGCGTGCAGGCCACCAGAAACAGCGGAGCCAAGAGCGAAAGGCTTTCGGCTCCCCAGGAGGCGAGCAGCCCCACGGCGTCTTGTGTTTCTTCCAGGCCTGTCTGGAAGTCCAGCGCCCTCTGGAACACGCTGATCCAGGAACGAAGCCAGGAGGAACCGGCCAGGGCGAAAAGGGCGATGCCGCCGCCCAGGAGCAGAACCGAGTTGATTTCCCGGCTCTTGGGGACGTTGCCCTTTTCGCGGGCTTTCTGCCGTTTGCGACTGGTTGCTTTCTCGGTTCGTTCTTGACCGGGTTGTTCAGCCATGACCTACCTTCCAAGGGCAGCCAAGACCTGGTTCATGGACAGGAAGGCTTCCTGGAAATACTCTTCAAGGCGCGTTCCCATGGGGTTCGCGGCCAGAAGGAGCACGAGAAGACCGACGAGGATCGTGATCGGGAACCCGAGCATGAGCATGTTCATCTGAGGCGCCACGCGGGCGAGAAGGCCCAGGGCCAGGTACACCAGAAGCAGGGCCACGCTGATGGGCCAGGCCAGTTCCAGGGCTGCGCGGAACAGGTCCAGGCCGCCCGTCCGGACGAGGTCCAGGAACAGCGATGGCGGCACGTGCGCGAAAAGCGGCGGGACAACGGCGAAACTCTTGGCCACGGCTTCCACGGCAATGAGGTGGCCGTCCGCTTCGAGGAACAGGAACAGGGCCAGCAGGTTCAGCCACTGGGCGATGACCGAGTTCTGCTCGCTCGTGGCCGGGTCCATGACGTTGGCGATGCCGAGCCCCATCTGGAACCCGACGAGCTGTCCGCCGAGCGTAATCGCTGCCAGAAGCATGCGCACGCTGAAACCCATGGCGGCTCCGGCGAGAACTTCCCTGAGAATGCCGACCACGAGAACGCGCAGGCTCAGGTCCTGAGGCAGGGCGGGCTCAGGCAGACAAAAGGAGAACAAGACCGCCATCCAAAGGGCGGCGCCGGCTTTCCACGTCGCCGGAAACCGGCCGCTCCAGAGGGGGAGCGCGAACAGCAGCGCCGTCACCCGCACCAGAACCAGCCCGTACAGCAGAAGCCGCCCTTCGAACAGTTCGAACATCGATCGGTTTCCTTGCCGTTCAGCTCAGCGGATCACCATAGGAATCATGTGGAACAGGTTCAGGGTGAATCCCAAGAGACGGTCCAACATGTAGTGGCTGAAGAAGAACAGGCCCGCCCCCATGGCCAGGATCTTGGGCACGAAAGTCAGGGTCATCTCCTGGATCTGGGTGATGGCCTGAAAAATGCTCACCGCCAGTCCCACGACGAGGCCCAGGCCGAGAAGAGGCATGGAGACCAAGAGCACCGTCTTGAGCGCTTCCATTCCGACTTCCAAAACCAGGTCTGGTCCCATGATCAGAAACTCCTCACGAGGGACTCCACGAGCAGGTTCCAGCCGTCGGCGAGCACGAACAGCATGAGCTTGAAGGGCAGGGAGATCATGACCGGCGGAAGAAGCATCATGCCCATGGACATGAGGACGCTCGAGACGACCATGTCGATCACGAGAAAGGGGATGTACAGGAGAAAGGAGATCTCGAAGGCCGTCTTGAGCTCGCTCGTGATGAAGGCCGGAATGAGCACGTGGGTCGGCACGTCAGAAGGCTCGCCGGGCGGCTCGATCCGAGAAAGGCTCACGAACAGGGCCAGGTCCTTGGTTCTCGTCTCCCGAAGCATGAAGGCCCGCATCGGGACGAGAGCTTTTTCGAGGGCTTCTTCTTCCTCGATCTGGCCGTCCAGGTAAGGGCCAAGGGAGGTTTCGTAGACTTCGGTCCAGACCGGCTGCATGACGAAAAAGGTCAGAAAGAGAGCGAGACCCACGATGACCTGCTGGGGCGGCGCCTGTTGGGTCCCGAGGGCGTGGCGGAGAAGGGAGAAGACCACCACGAGCCGCGTGAAGGACGTCATGGTCAGGACGAGAATCGGAACAAACGTGAGCAGCGTCAGGACGAGCAGGATCTTGACCGGCGCGCTGTACCCTGCGCTTTCGAGGGAGTCCAGCAGCCGGGTGCCTGCCGCCCAAGCTGGGTCGGCCTGGAGGCATCCGATAAGACCGAAGAGGAACGCCGCTTTCTTCATCGCCCCGATCCTTTGTCCGTCGAAGCATCGGGCGTTGCCATGGCGGGCCGCCTCGCCAGCAGGGAAACCCGGTGGGGCGTGACGCCCACGACGAGCCGTTCTCCTGCGATCTCCAGCACGGCGATTCTCTCCTTTTGCCCGAGAGCCCGCATGGCGACGAGCCGGACCGCTGGATCCGCGGCCAGGGTGCGCCGGCGGTTCCACCAGAGGACTCCAGCTCCGGCTACGACTGCGAGCAGGGCGATTCCGACGAGCTTCGCGCTGGGCTCGCCAGGCTCGGATTCCGACGTGCTTCGAAGCTGGCCTGCCGCGGTGTCCTGGCCGAAGCCGGTCCGGGCTGACCCGAGCAGGCACAGCACGACGACCGAGGCAGCCAGCAGCAAGTTCGCGAACGTCTTCATCCCAGTTTCTGAATCCTTTCGGCCGGGCTGATGATGTCCGTCAGGCGAATGCCGAGTTTTTCGTTCACCACCACGACCTCGCCCTTGCCGATGGGCCTTCCCTGGACCAGGATGTCCAGAGGTTCCCCGGCGATCTTGTCGAGTTCCAGAACCGATCCCTGGCCGAGCTGGAGGATTTCCTCGATGACCATCCTGGTCCTGCCCAGTTCCACGGCCAGGGTGACCGGAATGTCCAGGATGAGGTCGAGGTTCCTGGGAGTTGGCCCGAGGCTCTTCCCGTTCTGAGCAGCTTCCTTGCGGCCCGTCTCGCCCGGGATACCGGCCCCATCCAAGGAGACCGGGGCGTTCTTGTCGTTGGTCTGGCGGCTTGTTTGTGGTTCCATTGTCAACTTCCTCCGGGTGGTCTAAGAATGGAAGTCCGAGGCGGGTCCCACGGAAAGGACTTCCACGGCGTAGCTGCCGTCTTTCTGTCCGGCCACGCACACGCCTCTGGGTTTCCCCTCGATCTTGAGGAGCAGGGGATCCCGCGGCGACTGTTCGAGCCTGACCACGTCCCCGGCCTTGAGGTCGAGGAGTTTGCTCAGGGGAACCTGGATGCTGCCCGCTTCCACGCTGATGTCGAGGGGCACCTTGAGCAGGTGCCCGATGATTCGCTGTCGCATGGTCTGGTCGATCTCCGCGTACTCGGACACGAAGCGGCCGTAAAGCCGATCCTTGATGGGCTCCACCGTGGAGTAGGGAATGCAGTACCCGACGTAGCCGCGCTCCCATTCGAGTTCCACCTGCAGGGTGGTGGCGAGCACGATGTCCGAAGGGGCGATGAAATTGGCAAACTGGGGGTTCTGTTCGGTCCGAACGTACGTGAAGGTCATGTTCTCCAGGATGGCCCACGCTCTCTGGAGATCGGCCAGCAGGAGGTCCACGAGCTTGCGGATGATCCGGTACTCCATGGCCGTGAAATCTCGGTCTCCCAGTGCCGTCCGGATTTTGCCCTGGCCTCCAAACAAAATGTCGACGAGGACGAAGATGAGCCGGGCGTCCACGAAGAACAGGGATGTGCCCCGGAAGGGCTCGGTTCGGAACAGATTGAGCGAGACCGGCGCAGGCAGCTTCTTGATGAACTCCGCGTATTTAAGGGATTCGAAGGCCTCGATTTTCACCTCGGCCATCCGGCCCAGGAACCGGAACAGGGAAGCCGTGGCCTCCCGGGCGAACCGGTCGTTGATGATCTCCATGGTCGGCATGCGGCCGCGGATGATCCGGTCCTGGTTGGTGAGATCGTAGGCTCTGAGCGTGCCGGGTTCCGATGCCGCATGGGCCTCGGTTTCGATCTCCCCTTCCGCGACTCCCCGGAGGAGCGCGTCGATTTCTTCCTGGGTGAGCAGTTTTTCCATGGCCCTATTGCACCACGAAATCGGTGAAGTAGATTTCCCGGGTCTTGCCCTCTCCCAGGATCCGGTTGATGCGGAAGAGGATCTCCTCTCTGAGGCGGAGCTTCCCCTCCATGGAGGCCACTTCCTCCAGCTTCTTGCTTGAAATGAGAATGATGAGGCTGTCGCGGATCTTTGGGACCTGGACGTCCACTTCTTCTTTTGCGATGCCCGCGAGCTCGAGCTGCAAGGTGACCTTGAGGTATCGCACGGACTTGGGATCGAATAGGTTCACGATGAATGGATCGAGGCTGTACAGGAACGGCGGCGCCTTGGCATGTTCTTCGGCCGGCGCTTCTTCGGCCTGTGGAGGCTTGTGCAAGACGAACTTCCAAGCCAGGGCGCCGCAAAGGAGCACCAGGATCCCTGCGGCCAGGCCTACGACAAGGATTTTCTTCTTGCCCGGTTTGGCGGCGGTTTCCTGCTCGGGTTCGACCTCGGTTCTTGGCTCTTGGGCGGCCATGGGTTCGTACCTCCGGATCGAGAGAATAGGTGCAGACAGCTTTTGAGCAACAAGCGTGCCAATGAGGAGAGACTTGAACCCATTGAAAACATTGAGGGAAATGAAGAAGAGGAACCCAGGGTCCGTCAGATTTTCCGAAGGGGAGTTGTCAGGAAAATGACAGGGAGGGGTCAGTCCTTCATTTTACGGATAAAGAATAGAAGCAGGAGGCCCCGGCCTGGGCCGGGGCCTCCGCGAGATGATTCAGTTCAGGCTATAGGCCTTACCGCTTCAGGTTCACAAGGTCAAGAAGCACTTCGTCGGTCGTGGTGATGACCTTGGAGCTGGCCTGGAACCCCCGCTGGGCCGTGATCATGCGCACGAACTCCGAGGCGAGATCCACGTTGGAAAGCTCGAGCGTGCTCGACCGGATCGAACCGAACCCCTGGGTGCCGGCCTTGCCGATCACCACAGCCCCGGAATCCGGCGACTCGGTGTAGTACATGTTCCCTGCAGCTTTCAGCCCGGCAAGGCTCGGGAAGTTGGCCAGGGCGACCTGCCCCAGGGCGCGTTGCTTGCCGTTGGTGAAGGATGCCACGAGGATGCCTTTGTCGTCGATCGTGGCCGCCTGCAGGCTGCCTGGCGGATAGCCGTCTTGGGTGAGGTTGTACACCGATGAGGAGATGCCCCCGTACTGCACGATCCCATCGACGCCCGTGCCGCCGTCGTCGAGGCTCGTGCCAAAATCGAAGGTGATCGACTGGCCGAGTGTAGCGCCGCCCGCGAAGTCGAAAGTCACCGTGTTGCCGGTGACGGTCTGAAGCCTGCCGTCCGAGTCAAAAGCGAGCGTTCCCTGGCCCGCGATTTCCCTCGTCCCGCTGGCCGCGTCCTCGGCGTTTATGACCGCGTACCACTCCCAGGCGTTTTCTCCGCTCTTTCGGAAATAGAGCTCGACCGGATGCTCGTTGCCCAGGGAGTCGTAGACGGTCACGGTCGTGGAGAAGTTCGAGGTTTCGTCAGCGGCGTCCACGTCGAACGGATCCGGGACCACTGCGCTCGCGTCCAGGTTGGCCACCATGCCGCTCGATGTCGTGGCCTGGGGAGCGAAGCTCGAAGCCTCGATGCGCAGGGAGCCCATGGTGGTCAGGATGTTTCCGAAGGAATCGGCCGGATAGCCCTGCAGGTAAAATCCGTTCGAATCCACGATGTAGCCGTCCTTGTCGATCTTGAAGGCGCCGGCGCGGGTGTAGAAGGGTGCGCCTTCTTCGTTTCGGACCACGAAAAAGCCGTTGCCCTCGATCGCCAGGTCCAGAGCGTTGTTCGTGGTTTCGAAAGCGCCTTGGGTGAAAGAGGGCGTGACGGCCTCCATGGTCACGCCCAGACCGCCCCCGCTACCTCCGAACATGCTCTGGCTGAACAGGTCCGAGAAGTACATGCGGCTTCCTTTAAACCCGTAGGTGTTCACGTTGGCGATGTTGTTGCCCACGACCGTGAGGGCGTTCAAGTTGGTGTTCATTCCGCTGATGCCCGTGTACAGAGAAGTCAGCATGATTCGTTCCCTCCTTTCGAAGGATGGTTGTCACCCTTGCGGGCCGATCCGCTGGATATCGTCCAGGGCCACCCAAAGGCCCCCGACGCACAGATAAGGAATACCGTTCTGGAAGGTCACTTCCTGCACGATGCCGCTCCCCACCGTGGCGGCAGCGATCGGGTTCCCCGCGGCGTCCTTGGCTGAAACTTCGAAGCGATAGGTGCCCGAGGGGCATGCGCTCCCGGTTGAGTCGTTCCGGCCGTTCCACGTGACCGATTGCCGGCCGGCAGCAAGGTTCGATTCTCTCAATGTGGCCACGAGGCCGCCCTGACTGTCGTAGATGCGGACCTGGACGTCCTTGGCGTCTGCACCCAGAGAGAAGGTCAGCTCTGCGGGAGAATCCGCCTGATGAGAGAACGTGTTGCCTGAGAACTCCACGACCTTGCCCAGGAGGCCGACGGCGCTGAAGTTGTTGAGAGACGCCAGATAATTCTCCAGGGAGTCCTGGCTTGAGGAGATTTTGCGCATCTCGTCGAGTTCGCTGAACTGGGCGAGCTGGCTCACGAACTCGGTCGCCTCCATCGGATTGAGCGGATCCTGGTGCTTGAGCTGGGTTACGAGCAGATTCAGGAACACGTCCTGTCCGAGGGATTGGGATTCGGTCGATTGCGGCGAGGAGAGTCCCGTTGAGCCGCTGACAGCCGTGATCATGATGCATGCCTCCTGTCTACACGAAAAGGTCCAAGGTCCGGTCTGTCATGTGGGAAGCGGCGTTCGCAAGAGAACGCTCCTCTGGTGCTGTGGCGCCTTTCCGGGGGTTGCCTCCGGACCCCGAGGCCTCCCGGCCCTGAAAGCGTTCACCCGTGGAGCCCGAATCCACGAGCACCTCGAAGTGTTCGACTTCGAGTCCGAGTTCCTGGAACCTTTGGACCAGCGCGTCCTGTTGGCCTTGGACGAGTTCCTGCAGCCTGATCGTGTCGACCCGGGCCTGGGCCGCGATCTTGCCGGGCTCCAGGCGCACGTCCCACCGCATGCTGCCGAGGCCGTCGCCCTGGATGCGCAGGTGGAATTGCTTGGTAGAACCCTCGAGAGCCTCCCGCGCGTGGATTTGCAGATGGCTGGCCAGGGAGTCGCTTCTCCATGGGCCGGGTGCAGAGGCGCTTCGGCCAGGGCCTCCGGGTATCTCGGAGCGTCCTTCGGCCAGTTTGGCTCCGGCCTGCTGCAGAGGGTCTGTTTCTTCCGCTCCGGCAAGTCCTGGGGGCGACACAGGGCGTTCGCGTCCTGGCAAGGGAGGACGCGCTGAGGGGACGGCGCCAGAGGCCGTCTTGGGCGCAACTGTCTTGTCCGCTGTCGGCCCGTCCTGGAATGCGTCGTCGGCTCCTTGTTCAGGGTGGGACGAAGCCGGGGTGGCCTCTTCGGGTGGCAACGGCTCGCTCGGGCGCCCGGCCGGGGGTCTGGCCTTTGGGGCCGCCTCAGAAGCTTCGCTGGGCGTCTTGCCGGCCGCAGCGAGGGCCGGGAAGAGCCCCGGTTGAGCGTCCTCCTGCGGAAGAGCCGCAGGACCTGGAACCTTTGGCGCGCTCCCCTCGACTGGCCGAGACCGATTCGATTCTTGTGCCGCAGTTTCAGCCGCCGTGGCAGGGGAGTTGGAATCCTGCGGTCCGGCCGTGGATTCCTTGAGCAGCGGGTCGGCGGTCATGGTGAAGGAGACGGTAAGCCGCCGGTCCGGGGAAGGGAAGTTGCTTGGCGCGCCGGGACCGTGGGCCGGCACAGCCAGCCTCGGGTTGCCGGTGCCGGAGGAGGTGTATCCGTCACCGTCCGCAGGCAGAAGAGAAGGATCAGAAGGCGCTGTTTTGGCGGCTTGGGCCTGGGGGCCCAAAGACGGATGAGGCTCGCTACCCCGAGCATCGGGCGCGCCTCCGGGGAGATGAAAACCTGGATCCTCCACCGCGGGGGTCGCAAGCCGGGCCGGGATCTCCCCTCCCTGATCGAGGGGGAAAGGCTCGGCCCGAAGTTCCGGGCTCTCCGGCGCGGCTGCGGGCTCCATGGGCACCCAGGCAAGAAATGCCGGGGGTGCCTGCGGGCTGGGCTTTTCTGGTGTCGAAATCGAACTGGCCGGCCCCGTGTCGTCCGTCCTGCACGCCTCAGCGTTGGGTGAAGGGGGAACGAAAAAATTTGAGCCTTGCTGAGTCGGCTCGACCGGCGAGGAGGTCGGCGCGGCCATCTCGTTCGAGGCGATAAGGTCCTGGCCTGGGACCTGCATCTGACGCAGAGCCTCTTCGATAGCGGTCGCGAACGACTGAGGATCTTGGACCCGCAGGTTCCCGTCCTCTGAGGTTAGGGGAACCGTTTTAACGGGATTCGGTGAGGCGCATGAAAAATCCGCCAGCGGCGTCTCGGGAACCAAAGGATCAACAGGGATTAGGGCCATGGAGCTGTTTCTCTGTTCTTGGTTCTTGTGAGATGGATCGCATCAACGGTTGCCAAAGGGCTAGGCAATTGCCGTGCCAGGGGGAGGGGCTGTGCAAGTTGTTGAAAAATCAATGTACGGCGTTCAAGGCCCTTGTGTTCGAGGGCGGCAGTTTCTTCCGCCCGGCAGAAGGTTCCCGCGGAAAAGATCACATGCAATGGAGGGCCACGAACAATGGAGGGCCATGCTCTGTCATGGCCGCGGTGAAAGGATACGGGCCGGCACAAGATCCCAAGACGGACGCGACGGAGCGCGTCCCTCCATCACGCACTACTGCTTCTTGGTGAGCTGGTTCTGCGAGAGCAGGCGCGTGAGCTGGCTGGTCTTGGCCGGGGACATGAGGCCCAGAATCTGGCCTGCCTTGCGGGGGCTCATTTTCATCAGAAGCCAGGAAGCGGTCCCTTCGTCCAGGGTTTCGATCCGCTGGGCCGCGCTTTCCGGCTCCATGGACTCGTAGATCTTGACGAGCCTCTGCTGCTTTTCGTCCTCGTGCTCCTGGATGCGCTGGAACATGGCCTGGACTTCGGTTCGCAGAGCCGAAAGCTTGCGGATCCGCTCGTCCACCTCGGCCGCGTAGGCCTTGAGTTTCGCTTCGTCGGCTTCCACCTGTCTGGCGCGGCGCGCGATGAGCTCGTGCTCTCCGCGCAGTTTCTCGGCGAGTTTCTCCACTTCTTGGCTGCACGCTTCCGGAGAGGGTTCGAGGGACGGCGCGGGCGCGGCGGGCCGCGGCATGGCCTCTGCTCGGCACACCGGAACCGGCTCCTCGAGCACGAGGGAGAGGACCCATCCCTTGAAAAGCAGGAGGCTCAAGATGCCGAGGAAAAACAGCTTAGACGGGATTCCTTCTCTGGGCGAACTCATCGGTCACCTTTTGCTCGAGGCTTCGTTCGAAGCGCTCTGCCTGCCGGTCGTGGTTTTCCTTGAGCTTCCCGTACCGCATCCGTTCCCTGCGGATTTTCTGGAGGACCTCCCGGCGCTCGGCGGCCCGGCGCTGCAAGAGACTTTCTTTGGCCCTCATCTCTTGAATCCGCACGAGGAGGGCCTCCAGGTACTGCAACACCGTGCCTGTCTCGCACCCCAGATCCGGGCACGCGAGCTCCTGCTGCAGTTCCCGGCGTCTTCGGACGAGCCTCTCCAATTCCTGGCGGGCTTCCCTTCGTTCCCGCTCGATCGAAAGGATTTCCTGCCGCAGGGCGTCCTCTTGCGTGCGGTAGAGATTCAGGACGGTTTCGAACCGGAATTTCCCGTTGGTCATGAGGCCTCCGCGGCGAGCTGGCGCAAGCTGTTCCACGCTTCTTCCAGAGAAACTTTTTCGTCGATCCGCTGCCTCAGGAAGGCGTCGATCCGCGGCTTCAACCGCACGGCCCGGTCCACCTCTGGATCGCTGCCTTCCTTGTACGCGCCGATGGAGATCAGGTCAGAGGCTTTCCTGTAGGCGGCCAGCAGGGCTCTCAGACGCTGTGCCGCCATGAGGTGTTCCTCGGGGACGACCGAAATCATGACACGGCTGACGCTTTCGAGCACGTCCACGGCCGGGTAATGGCCCTGGGCGGCCAGGTCCCGGGAAAGGACGATGTGGCCGTCGAGCAGACTTCGGGCCGAGTCGGCCAGAGGGTCGCTCAGGTCGTCCCCCTCCACGAGGATCGTGTAAATTCCTGTGATGGAGCCGCCTCTTGGGCCGCCTTTGCCGGCCCGTTCCAAGAACACGGGAAGCAGGGCGAAAGTCGAAGGGGGATATCCCTTGGTGGCCGGCGGCTCGCCCAGGGCAAGTCCGATCTCCCGCTGGGCCATGGCGAAGCGGGTGATGGAGTCCATCACGAAAAGCACCCGCTTGCCCAGGTCCCGGAAGTACTCGGCCACGGCGATGGCCAGGAAGGCGCCCCGCTTGCGCAGGAGAGGGGGCTGGTCCGAGGTGGCGGCCACCACCACGGAACGGGCCATGCCTTCGTCGCCCAGGGTGCTCTGGATGAACTCCTGCACTTCCCGGCCCCGTTCACCGATCAGGGCGATGACGTTCACGTCCGCCTCGGTCGACCGGGCGATCATGCCCAGAAGAGTGCTCTTGCCGACCCCGCTTCCGGCGAAGATGCCCACTCTCTGTCCCTCCCCACAGGTGAGCAGCCCGTTCAGAGAGCGGATCCCAACGTCCAGGGGCCTTCGAATCGGCGAGCGTTCCAGAGGGTTCATGGGCTTGCGGTACAAAGGCACGGTGGTTTCAGCCCGCACCGGTCCCTTTTCGTCGATGGGACGTCCCAGTCCGTCGAGCACCCGGCCGAGCAGGGCCGGCCCCACGGGTACACGGGTTTCGCCGGATTGGATGCGGATCAGGCTGCCCGGCCCGATGCCCAGGATTCCTTCCAGCGGCATCAGGAAGATTCTTTGGTCCTGGAACCCCACAACCTCGGCCTGGGTCGTGCGTTCGCCGTCCACGGACCGAATGAGCGCCTTGGCCCCCACGGGCGACATGGAGCCTGTCCCCTCGATGAGGAGACCCACGGCCTTCTGCACTCTGCCCTGCACGACAAAGGGCTCCACACTGCTCAGGCGGTCGGACAGGCCGGAGAAGGTCATGGTGCTCTCAAGGCCTCCTCGATCGCTTCCAGGGCGGTGCGGATTCGTGCGTCCACTTCGCACGTGTCCGTCTCGAACAAAACGTCGCCCGGCAGCAAGTTTGCGTCCTCCAGCACCCGGACCTGGCCCTGTGCACCAAGCCGCTCGCAGAGGCCGGGCAGCGCCTCCCGCAGCGCGTCGAACTCGGAGGGCGATACCCGCACATCGACCCGTTCGCTCTCTTTGAGCTTGGCGAGGCCCGCCTCGATGACCTTGAGCCTGGCCAGAGGATCGAGGCGGATTTCCCGAAGCACGATCCGCTCCGCCACCCCGAAGCAGAATTGCAGCATCTCTTGCTGCCACCGGCGGATCCATTCGGCCCGCTCGCGTCCGAGGGCCTCCAGGAGCGTGGCGAGCCGTTCGGCCGTGTCTCGTCCTTGCTCCAGCCCGGCCTGGAAGCCCGCCTGCCTGCCGGCCTCGAACCCTTCGGCCCGGGCCGACTCCTTGAGCGCTTCCAGGTCCGGCATCTCCTGGGCCGGCGCCTCAGGCTCCTTGTCGGCCTGGGCCCGACGGATCGAGCGGTCGAAGGAAAACAGACGAACCGGATCCGCCGGCCGGCGGATGTCATACAAATACTTCCTCTCCACCCTTGCCTCCGAGAACGATCTTGCCTTCTTCCTCCAGGCGCTTGACGATCTTGACCACTTCCTGCTGGGCCTTTTCCACGTCCTTCAGGCGCACCGGCCCCATCATCTCCATTTCTTCCTTGAGGATCCCGGCGGCCCTTTCGGACATGTTCCGGAAGAACTTCTCTTTCATCGCGTCGTCCGAGCCCCGGAGCGCCTTGGCCAGCAGATCGGAGCTGACCTCGCGGAGGACGAGCTGCAGGGTCTTGTCGTCGAGTTCCTGGATTTCCTCGAAGACGAAGAGCTGTTCTTCGATCTTGGCCCAGATTGGCTCCTCGATGTCCCGGATCTCTTCGAGAATCTTTCGCTCGATGCTCGTGTCCAGGGAGTTGAGGACGTCGGCCGCGTACTTGACTCCGCCCAGGTTGAACCCGGGCCCGGTGCTGCTTTCCGCCAGGTGGTCCTTGACGGCGTGCTCGATCTCGCCGAGCACGCTTGGATGGATGTCCTGCATGGTGGCGATCCGGTACACCACCTCCCCCTGAAGGTAGTCGGGCAGGAACTCGAGCACCTTGCTCGCCTTGGGAGGATCGATCGAGGCCAGGACGAAGGCGATGACCTGGGGATGCTCCCGCTTGACGTAGTCTGCGATGATGCGGGGCTCCATGACCCGAATGGCCTCGATCCCCTGCTCCCCGCCGTGGAGGAAGAAGTTCTCCATGAGCTTGGAGGCTTTCTCCAGTCCGATGGTCTTTTCCAGGATGTTCTGCATGTACTGGCCGCCGTCGAGCCCCACCACCTCGTTCTCTTCCAACGTCTTGAAGAACTCCTGGGAGACCGACAGGACTTCCTCGCTCTTCACGGTGTCCATGTGCACCATGGCCGTGGTGACTTTCTGAATCTCCTGCTGCTTGAGGTGCTTGAGGACCTCGCCGGCGAGATCCTCTCCGACCGCCAGAAGCAGGAGGGCGGCTTTCTCCAGTCCTTTCATGTTCAGCCCTCACGCAGCCACATTCTGACGACCTGGGCTGCCTTGGCCGGGTCCTCCCGGACCCGTTCGACAAGCCTTTGCCGGTCGCTTTTACCCCCCGGGAGCGTGCGTTCCGCCTCGGCCAGGGCCTGGGGGAATGCCTCTCGCGGCTCCCTCTGGGCCTTGGCGCCCGCTTCGGCCAGGACGCGCAGCATGGGCCTCAGGCCCGCGAAGACGAGCAGGGCCACGCCGATCAAGAGCCCGCCGTATTTCAAAGCGTACGGCAGGAGTCCCTGGATCCGCTCCAGGAGTCCGGCCGGAGGCGCTTCGAGGTCGGCGCCGGTCGCGTTCGTCTCGAAGGGCAGGAACGCAACTTCGACCTGATCGCCCCGCTGCGCGTCGAAGCCCACGGCGCCCTTTACGATCGACGAGATTCTTTCGATTTCGCCTTCTTCGGTCCTGTCGTCCTTGTGGAGAAGAACGGCCACGGAAAGCCTGCGGATCGCCCCGGGGGATTCCACCATCCGGCGGACCACCTTGTTGATCTCGTAGTTCAAGGTCTGTTCCTTGAGCTCCGAGGGCGCGCTTTCCTGCGACCCGGTGCCGGGGATCCTGCCCGGCACATTGGCGTCCAGGCCGGGCGAGACGCCGGCGGCTTCTGCGCCCACGCGCTCGGACCGCTTCTGCTCGCTCCGGACGACCGCAGAATCCGGGTCGAACAGCTCCTCCTGTTTTTCCACTTTGCGGAAATCCACGTCGGCCGAAACCCGGACCACGGCCTTTCCGGGGCCCACGACTTTTTCGAGCATCTGGGTGACCCGTTCCTCGAGGTTGTCCTCCAGGGCGCTCTTGTACTCGAGCTGCTGCGAGGAGATCGCGCCGAAGTCCTCTTCGGGCTTGGCCGCGGCGGTGAGCAGGGTGCCTTCGGTGTCGATGACCGAGACGTCGTCCGGCGAGAGCCCGTCCACGCTGCCGGCCACGAGGTAGACGATTCCGCGGACCCGGGACGGATCGAGCCGCCTGCCGCCCCGCATCTTGAGCACCACGGACGCCTTGGGTCGGTCCTCCCCGCTTCCCACGAAGGGAGACTTGGGAGGAATCACGAGATGGACCCGGGCGCCTTCCACTTCCTCGATGCTCATGATCGTGCGGGCCAACTCACCCTGGAGGGCCCTGCGGTAATTGACCTCCTGCACGAACCGCGAGGAAGTCCAGCTTTCCTGATCGAAGATCTCGAACCCGACGACGCCGCCCCGCGAGATCCCTTGGGCCGCCAGAGCCAGGCGCGTCTCGTAGACGCTCTCCCTCGGGACCAGGATGACCCGGCCGTCCGCCTCGGTCCGGTAGGGGATCCTGCGCTTCTGCAGCTCGGCGATCACTTTGCCCGCGTCCTCTTCGGCGAGGTTCGCGTAAAGGACCCCGTAATCGGGCCTTCCGGCCAGAACCGCAAACAGGATCAGGCCGCCCAAAGTGGAAAGGAACACGACAACCGCCAGAAACCGCTTCTGGGTCGGCAGTGCCTGGAAGCCTTTGACGAGATCCTGGAGCTTCATGGGCTACGGTCGCTCCCCGTGCGGGTGGGCAGGCGCTAAGCCTGGATCTTCATGATTTCTTCGTATGCTTTGACGATCCGGTTGCGGGTCTCCACCATGAGCTGGAAGGAGACCTCGGCCTTTTCCATGGCGATCATGGCCTGGTGGATGTTTTCGAGTTTTCCGGAGCTCACCTCCAGGGCGGCGCGGTCGGCTTCGTTCTGGAGCTGGTCCACTTTGTCAAGACAGGCCTTGAGATAATCCTGGAAGTCCGCCTTTCGGGGCGTCGACTTGGCCTCGGGCAACTCCAGGGGAACGCTCTCCCGGCCGATTCCCTTGATCTCGGTCATGGCGATCACCTCCCGATCTCGAGCGCTTTCTTGATCATTTGCTTCGAGGCGTTGAAGGCCGATAGGTTGGCCTCGTAGGAACGGATCGCATCCATCATGTTGACGACCTCTTCGAAGGACTCCACGTTGGGGAAGTTCACGAATCCCTGTTCGTCCGCATCCGGATGGGACGGCATGTACACCCGCTTGAAGGGCCGCGGGTCCTCCACCACGGCCAGGGTCGTCACTTTCTGGACGCCTGAGCGCCTTTCGTGAAAGTCCGCTGCGGTTCGGTGGAGCGGCTCGGCCGCGAAGACCACGTCCTTTCGCCGGTAGGGTCCTCCGCTTGCGGTTCTCGTGGAATCGGCGTTGGCCAGGTTCGAGGAGATGATCCTCAGACGCCGCATCTGGGCGTCCATGCCCGAGAGGCTCAAGTCGAATCCGTCGAAGGCGCCCATGTCACACTCCTCTGATTGCGTGTTTGAGGGTCGTGATCTTGTGGTTGATGAACCGAACGAGGGTCTGGTACAGGAATCCGTTTTCCGTGATCCGGGCCATCTCCTGCGCGAGGTTCACCGTGTTCCCGTCAAACCTCGCTCCGGCCTGCTGGACCGGAAAGCGCGGCGAGGGTTCCGCGTCCGCCGAAGGAAGATGGCGCTCGTTGGTGCGGACGAGCCCGCTCGTTCCGTCCCCGGTCGCCCTGCGCAGAGCGCTCTGGAAGTCGAGGTCCCGGGCCTGGTATCCGGGCGTGTCCAGGTTGGCGATGTTGGAGGCGAGGATCTTCTGCCGGGCCGCGGTCCAGTCGAGAAGACGGGAGGCGCCGGCGATGCTCAGCCCCTTAGACGGGTCTGCCACGGTTTCTCTCCTGTGTCTTTCGTTCGGGTTGCCCCACGCGAGCTAGACGCTTAAGCAAGATCCATACCATCCCGCCGACTTCGATTTGTGCTTCCTGCGACACCTTCTCCCTTTCCGGGATCAGGAAGGAACTTCCCCCTGGGAAGAATCTGCCGGGCCGCGGATCCCATACTCCCTGAGCTTGTTTCGCAGGGTTCTCACACTGATCCCGAGGCGCCGCGCAGCCTCGGTTCGGTTGCCTCCTGTGTCCCGAAGGGTCGCAAGGATCGCTTCCTTCTGCATGGATCGCAGGCCGCCCGCGACCCCCCCGAGCCTGCCGGCGAGCGCCGCAGCGGCCGGCTGCCCGCTCAGGAAGAGATCGTCCTCGGTCAGCACCAAGGACCGGGAGAGCACCACGGCCCGTTCCACCACGTTCTTGAGTTCGCGCACGTTTCCCTTCCAAGGTTTTTCCTTGAGAGCCCGGATGGCGTCCTCGTGGAACTTCTTGGGAGGCATGCCCAGCCGGCGTGCGACTTCGGCTGCGAAATGTTCGGCCAGAACCGGTATGTCTCCCTTGCGCTCCCTCAGGGGCGGAAGCTCCAGGAGCACCACGTTCAGCCGGTAATAGAGATCCTCCCGGAACCGTCCCGCGAGCACCTCCTGCGCGAGATCCCGGTTCGTCGTGGCGATGACCCGGAAGTCCACCCGGATCGGCCGCTCTCCGCCCAGCCGCTCCACTTCCTTCTCCTGGAGAACCCGCAGGAGCTTTGCCTGGAGGCTGACCCGCATCTCGGCGATCTCGTCGAGCAGGAGGGTGCTTTGATCGGCCATCTCGAACTTGCCGATCCGCCTTTGGCTCGCGCCGGTGAAAGCCCCCTTCTCGTGGCCGAACAGTTCGCTCTCGAGCAGCGTGTCCGGAATGGAGGCGCAGTTGACGCTCACAAGGGGCAGGCGGCTCCGGGGGCTTGCGGCGTGGATGAACCGGGCCAGCAATTCCTTCCCCGTGCCGCTTTCACCGGTGATGACGACGTTGACGTCGCTTGAGGCCACGCTGCGGGCCATCTCCAGGATCTCGAGCATCCGGTTGTCCCGGGTGATGAGACCCTCGGAGCCGGCCGCCTGCGGGGCGGGCGACTGGGCGCTCCTGACCTTTTCGAGCAGCTCCTCCACCGAGAAGGGCTTGAGCAGGTAGTCGACGGCTCCTTCTTTGACGGCCTGAACCGCTTCCCGCACCGTGCCGAAGGCCGTGATGAGCAGAAAAGGCAGCGACGGCGCCTGGCGTCGCACCTCCCTGAGCAGGGTCAGGCCGTCCATGGCCGGCATGCGCACGTCGCTGATCACCATCCGAAGACCTCCTTTGGAGATCCTTTCGAGGGCCTGGCGGCCGTCGGACGCCTCCTCGGTGGGGAATCCCTTGCGATTCAAGGTTTCCTGGATGGCCCTGCGCATCTCCAGGTCGTCATCCACAAGCAGAATGGGCCTCGTATCCATGCTCTTGCTCCTGGCCTGCCGGGATCGACAGAACGAAAGTGGTTCCCCTGCCGGGCCGACTTTCGACGTCGACGAACCCTCCGTGGGCCTCCACGATGTTGTTCACGATCGCCAGGCCCAGCCCCATCCCCTCGCTTCTGGTGGTGTAGAAGGGGTCGAAAATCCGGTCGAGCTCCTCTTCCGGAATCCCCCTGCCGTTGTCCTGAACGGTGAGGTGGATCCACGGCCGCAACGTACCCGCTTCGTCTCCTTCGCTCGTCTGCCGGCAGCCGAGCCGCAGAAAGCCGCCGAACTTCATGGCCTCCACGGCGTTGACGATCAGGTTGAGCAGAGCCTGCCTGAGCAGGACCCGGTCGCCGTAAAAGAACGCGGGCGCCTGACGCACCTCCCTTCGGACTCGAATCCTTTTCTCCTTCAGGAGCGGCCCGGCGAACTCCTCGGCCTCGGCCAGAAGGGCGACCGGATCGATGGGCTCCCGGACAGGATCGCTTCCTTTGGCGAACTGGAGGAGATTCGAAAGAACGTGGCTCAGGTTCCTGACGCCGGTGGCCAGGCGGCGGGCCAGTTCGAGGGCCTGGCCGGAGTCGCGAAGCTCCTCCATCAGAAGCGTCACGTTGAGCTCCATGCTTCCGAGGGGGTTGCGGATCTCGTGGGCGATCCGGGCCGCCATGCCGCCCATGGAAGTCAGCCGCTTCTGGCGCTCGGCGAGTCGCTTCCAGCGTGTCACCTCGGAGACGTCTTCAAGGAGGATGACCCAGCCCGGACCTTGCTCTGTCGCTCCATTTAAGGGCGACACCGAACATCGATACACACCGGCTCCGTTTCGGCTCTCCCGGAGCACGCCGCTCGCGAGAGGGAGGTCTCGCAGAAGAGGGAAGGAACGGTACGAGATCCCTTCGGGCGCTCTGTCTCCGAATTCCAGCATGTGCCTGGCTTTCTCGTTGGCCAGGCGCACGTGGCCTTCGAAGTCTGTCACGAGGATGCCCACCGGAAGGTTCTGGAGGATGCCGTCCAGAAATTTCTGGAGCCTTTCCTTTTCTTCGAGGGAGACCAGCAACCGGGCGTTCTTTTCTCCGAGTTCCCGCTTGAGCTCCTCGGTCTGTTCGCGCAGAAGGGCATAGGAGCGTTCCAGGCGCTCCGAGGCTGAAGTAAAGGCCAGAAAGGCCTCGCGCAAGGCCGAGACCGAGACCTCGGTGTTGGGAGCTTCAGCTTCAGGGGCCATTGGAGCCTTTCTCCATCGCTGCGATCGCTTCGTCGGCCCGCAGAATTTCCTCCGCGCGGACCCGGTCCGGTCCGGCCGGAAGATGTTCCAAGACCCGGCGGGCCTCTGCGGTTTTCCCGGACCGCAACAGGCACAGAACCTTCCACTGGGATACCTGCGTTTCGCTGTCCGGGCTTTCTGGGCCCATCTGATCCAGGGCCTGAAAAGATTGCTCGCACTGCTTGAGCATGTACCGGGCCTCGGCCAGCTCCTGTACGACCTGGGTCCGCTCCTGGGGGTCAAGGCCCTGGGAAGCGGCTGCCTTCTCCAGCCGTTCGATCCCCCAGTCCGTCATGCCCATCGCCAGAGCGGCCCGGCCGCCTTCGACCAGGAGCCGCGGATCCTGGCAGGTGCCGGCCTCTGTGAGCAGGGCCCGGGCTTGGTCCTGCTGTCCCTGACGGAACCGCACACATCCCAGAAGCCAATTGGCCTCCTTCTTGTAAGGAGCGTCAGGCAGAGCCAGGAGCTTTTCGCAAAAGGCTGACGCTGCTTCGAGGTCGTCGCCCTGCAACGCGAGCTTTGCGGCCTCCAGCCAGGATTTGGGATCCCCTTTGTTCTCATGGTAGAGGTCCAAGGCGGCCTGCCACAGTCCCAGCTCCTGAAAAGAACGTGCCAGCCGCAGCCGGGTTTCAGGTTTGAGGGAAGGCAGATAGTCTTTCCATTCCTGAGCCAGTAGCCATACCGCGGCCGGGTTTGCACTCGTCGCAAGATCCTCTATGCCCTGCTCAAGAGCTTGGATGGCACCTTCTAAAAGGCGCCTGTTCCAAGATTCGCCGAGAATCAGCATGCGTCCTTTTTGCGCCGTCGCCAGGGCGGGTCTCCAGTCCTTCCGCTGGAGATGGAGGTGAAGGAGGTAGGTGTAGGCCACACCCTTCCAGTAATCGTTGGCCGGTCCAAAGATCAGGTGGTCGAGATCCTCTCGGGCCTGCGCCAAGTCGCCCGATCGGATCCGGTGCTCGGCCCGGCCGAGCAGGCCTGCGGGAGAGGCGCTGGATGCGAGTTTTTCGTAAAGGGGCCCTGCTTCGGCGGACCTGCCGCTGGTTAGAAGGGCCTGGGCCAGCCCAAGGGTGGCGAAGTCCCGGACCGGCTGGAAGGGCGAGTCCTCGCACGCCCGAAACAGCGGGACCGCCTCCTCAGCCTTCCCCAGGCAGAGCCCGCTGTAGGCGACGAGGACCTGGATCGCCGGCATCCTGGTCCAGTAAGGCCGCCACCGGTTGAAGAGGTCCCAGGCGTGGCCATATTCGCCGGCCGCCAGGGCCAGCACGCCCAAAAGCAGGTCCAGAACGGGTTGGGTGTCCGGATCCACCCTGCCAGCCAAAAGCTCGGCGATCCCTTTGGCCTCATCGAATCTGGACATGGCAAGGTTCACCTTGAGCATCCCGATTTGAACCAGAATCGTTTCGGCGTCCGGGCAACCTCCGGCCTCAGCGCTCCGATACCGGGTCATGGCTTCGGGCAGGAGCCCTTGGGCCAAAAAGCGGTCGCCTTGACTGCGAAGCTGCTCGCATGAGAACCTCGCGGGCTCCTCGGGCTGGCCGGCAGAGACTGCGGGACTGGCGACAGAGGCCGGGCCGTTGCCAGACTCGGCCGAGGCTGCATCCAGAGGCTCCGTAGACTGGAAAAGGGGCGCGGTGAGATGCTGGCGCAGGAACTCCAAGCGCCAGGCTGCGCCAAGGGATTCAGCCCAGCCGGGTTCTTCACCCGGGGTCCATGCCTCGGAGACCGAGACCTTGCTGTCGGCGCCGTCCGCCTGGGCGGGACCAGACGCCCCTGGGTCGCTTCCGCTCGCCTTCGCGGGCCAAACCAGACAGGCCAGGCCCACGGCCAAAACCTGGGCCAGAAAGCGAACGATCCGTTTGGTCGAGGCGGAACGAAGGGCGCGCAAGGGGACCTCTGCTCGTGTTTTTGCCATGGGACGACTTCCGGCCAGTCGAACCCTTGGACCTGGTTGCATGTCTGCGAAAGCAACCGTCATGCCACCGGGGTCCGGGTGCAATGTCTTGGAATCGTTGTGGATTCGGGAATGCGCCCGCGGCAGAGCCGTCAATTTTCTGACGAGAGAAGCCAAAAGGACCCTCGTGAGAGAGTGAATTGTTGGGTCGCCTGCGCGAGCCCTGAGAGCCCTGCTGGATCCCCGGGCGAAGAAGTCCGGTCCATCCGGGAATCGGGCAGCATGAAATGGGGAAGGCCACGGACTTTGGCCACGGGATCATAGAGGGCCACGCCGATACAACTGCCCAGGGAATAGGCCACGAGCTGTTCATGCGGGTCTGCCGATGCGGCCAGGTCTGCCACGAAGAAAGAACGGCCAAGTGAGCTTGACTCGGTCGAGCTGAGAAAATAGCCTAGAAATAAAGCCCGGCCGATCTCGTGCAAGTTGCTCGCGAGGTGAGCCTTTCTTTTGAAGAAGGCCCGGAACCATGAAGAAGAACCTGATCGTATCCCACCCGGACATCATGATGGGCAAGCCCGTCGTCGCCGGCACACGCATCACCGTGGAACTCATCTTGGAGAAGCTCTCGGCTGGCGAGACGATCGAGGAGATCCTGCAAGCGCACCCCCGCCTGACCCGCGAAGCCATCCAGGCAGCCCTGGCCTTTGCCAAGGAAGCCTTGCGGGCGGACGTCCTGTACCCGATCCCTGAGACGGGCCCATGAATTTCGTGGCCGACGAGAGTGTTGATTCCTCCATCGTTCTTCGGCTGCGAGGGCAAGGACATCGAGTGTGGTACGTGGCCGAAATGGACCCGGGCTTGTTCGATGACGCTGTGCTCGACTTAGCCAATCGAGAAGAGGCCCTTCTGTTGCCCTCGGACAAGGACTTCGGCGAGTTGGTCTTCCGACAGCGGCGCTTCACTGGCGGCATCGTTCTGGTCCGGCTGGCCGGATTGTCCAGCGAGCGCAAGGCGGAAACCGTCGCCGCCGCGGTGGATCAACATGCCTCAGAGTTGCCGCAGGGGTTCACGGTCATCAGCCCGGGCCTGTGCCGCACCCGCCGCCTGCTCAGTCAAGACCGCTAGAGACCTCGCACGCGGGCCTTCAGGGTCTAGAAAACAAGGTGGAGGCTTGCGTTCGATCTCTGGCCCGAGCGAACCATGGCGCCCGACACCCTGTCTAGAGGTATTTTGTTTCTCCTTTTGGGGTTCGGACGCCCGCCTTGCCGGATCCGACTTCGAGGATCAAGGTCCGGTTAACCGTGCCGCCCACTTCCGCGGTATCGAGGGACAGGGAAAGCTCGTCGAGGATTTTCCGGAGGACCTCGAAATTGCGCTCTCCGACCCGCAGGCTTGGGGGAGCGTTCAGGACCTGGGCGCCGCCCACGGCCAAGATGCGGGCCCGCTTGGCTTCCAGGCCAAGGGAAGCCGCGGTCCTGAGGAGCAGGGGGATCCCGCTGTCGGCGAACAGAGCGGGCCTGGTTTCGGCCCGCTTTCGGTCCATCCGGGAGTCGGGCAGCATGAAATGAAGAAGGCCGCCGACTTTGGCCACGGGATCATAGAGGGCCACGCCGATACAGCTGCCCAGGGAATAGGCCACGAGCTGTTCGTCCGGGTCTGCCGATGCGGCCAGGTCCGCGATGCCGATGATGCGTTGCTTTGCCGGCATGGTGGACTCGCTCTCCTAGGAAAAGGCGCCCTCCAGATCTTCCAAACCCAGCAGGATCATGGACAGGGCTTGTTCTGTCGCAGCCTCGGTCAGGCCGAGGCGGTCGCACACCTCCTCGGAAGGCCTGTAGCGAAGCCCGTCCGTGCCGATCCCGATGCCGCCCAGGATGCACAGCGCGTCGGCCACGTGCACGAGGTCGCCCGCTGGGTTTCGGCCCCCGAATTTCTCGGGGTCGTGGTGCCACCGGACGATTTCCACGACCTCGTCCGGAAGGTTCCACCTGTCAGCGAGAAAAGCGCCGAGTTCGGCGTGGTCGATTCCGAGAACCCGGCGCTCGGCCTCCACGAAAGGGAGTCCTTCGCGTGTGGCCAGCTCCAGGATGGGCGCCGCGTCGAGCTCCACGAACGTGCCCAGGGCGATCTTTCCGATATCGTGGAGAATGCCGGCCGTGAACAGGTGGTCGCAGCCAGGGACTTTAAGAAGGCGGCCGAGCTTCTCGGCTCCCACGGCCACGGCCAGGGAATGCTTGAGCATGTCTCCGGGCGGCAGGTCGTATCCCTTGACAGCCTGCTTCTGCATGGGTGAGACCGCCGTGGTCAGGACGAGCTGGCGCAGATTGCGGGTTCCGAGCCGCCAGATCGCGTCCGCCACTGAGGCCACGGAGCGGGCGAAGCCGAAGTAGGCGGAGTTGGCCAACCTGAGCACGTTGGCCGTGAGCGTGGGGTCGCACTCGATCGCGCGGGTGAGCGTGGCCGCGCTGGCGTCCGGATCCCGCAGAATCCGCAGAAGTTCGAGCCGGGACGGAGGCAGGTACCGGTCCGAGGCCGACTTGGCGAGAATCTCTTCCCTGCGGCTCATGAGGCGGCTCTCCTTTCGGGTTCTCCGACTTGGGGCGGGCTTGTTTCTTCGAAGCCTCTCCGGGCTTGCGTCGCCTCTGGGGGGATCGGGCCTTCGGGCTCGAGATCCTTTTCGGATTTAACCTGGTTTCTTCCGCAGACCTTGGCCCGGTACAGGGCCCGGTCGGCCCGCTCCACGAGGGTTTCGGGCGTGTCGTCGCGTGTGACCTGGGCCACGCCCAGACTCACGGTGACCACGCCGATCCGTTCCTGGCTGTTCTTGATCTTGAGATTCTTCGAACAGATCTCCTTTCGGATGTTTTCGGCCAGCACGCAGGCGCCCTCGCGGGTCGTCAAAGGCAGCAGGATGGCGAACTCCTCGCCGCCGTATCTAGCCGGAACGTCGCGGCCCTTGACCATTCCCTTGAGCATGGCTCCGATGAACTCGAGCACGCCGTCGCCCACCGTGTGCCCGTGCGTGTCGTTGATCCTCTTGAAATGGTCGATGTCGAGGAGGATGACCGAAAAGGGCGCGTTCTTTTGAAGAAACTCCTGGTGGAGGCTCCTGAGCTTCTCTTCCAGGTACCGGCGGTTGTACAGGCCGGTTAACACGTCCCGGGTCGCCTCGCGCTGCGCGTCCTGGAGCATGCGCTGGAGCTGGTCGGACTGGGTTCTGGCCCGTTGCAGCTCTTGGCGGAGCTCGGAGGTCACTTTCTCCATTTTTCGGGTGTCGAGGACGAGATCCTGGAGCAGACCTTTGAGTTCTCCGGGCTCCTGGCTCACTCGTTCCAGGCGGCCGATGTACTGCCTGAGCTTGACCGCGTATTCCTCGGTGGCCTCGTCGCTTGAGGCGACTTTCTCGAGGAACTCCCTAAGGAGCCGGCCCGCTTCCTGAGAAATCTCCCGCAAAAGTTTCCGGCTTTCCTGCTGCCCGAAGTATTTTTCGTAGAGTTCCCGGTTCAGCTTTTCCGTGAACTCCACGCCCGACTCCTGGTACCGGGCAAGCTCCCGGCTCAGCGCTTCGTTCTTCCCGGTCAGTCCCTCGAACCAGACATAGTAATTGTCCGGCCGCATGGGCACTTTGTGGCGCGCCATGGCCAGGATGACCTTCTTGGCGATCTCGGCGACTTCATTCATCTCTTGTCTCCGTTCAGGAACCATAGATCGGCAGGTTCCGGCCGGACTTGAGCTTTCTCAAATAAAGATAACGCCCCGGCAGGACGATACAGGGTAAGACAGCCCCCAAGCAGGAGATCGATTCATGAGCGGGTATGGGCAGGAGGACCGCCGGGCGCGCGTGCTTCGGCTCCGCAGGGCCCTTCTGGAGTTGGGTTCTCCGGAATGCACGGCACCCCAGGCGCCCTCGGGCCTGGATCCGCAAGTCGGGCCCGGCGCCTGCAAAGGGTCGGCACTCGAAACCCTGGCGCTCAACCGGAGAGACTTCCAGAGAGTCAGGGAGTCTCTCCTGGAGGCTTGCTTCGGCGTGGGCCACCCGGAACAAGAGGGTCGGGCCGTGGGCGGCCGAGCCGAAGGCCGAGGCCGCGAGGGACTTGTGCGGCTCCTGCTGGAGATCGACAGGGCCTTCAGAAGACGGGTCCGCCTTGTCGGAGAAAAGAGGCTTGCAGTCCACGCGGAGATCGTCCGGGGCAGCTTTCTTTATTTTCTGGCCTTTCTCGACGTGGAGCGCCCCGAACCCGGGCAAGTCGCCCTGTCGCACTTCGACATCAGCGGCTCGGGTGTTTGCTTTCCAACGCAAGTTCGGCATCGGGCCGGAGAGCGCCTGTTCGCCCTCCTGTTCCTTCCTGTGGATCCCCTGCCGCCTCTCAAACTCGAACTGGAGGTGGTGCGCCCGAGTCAGCCGATTTTGCCGGCTGGCCAGGCCTACCTCACCGCTGCCCGATTTCGGAACCTCGATCCGGAGGCGGGGGCGCGCATTCTGGCCTATGTCGCCGCCAGGCAGAAAGAGCGGATGCTGGAGCGGGCTTACGGCCTCAGCGGCCGAACCGATTCGGACCGGCTCAGGCCGGGATGGCATCTTTGAAGCTGGATCCCGTGATCCGGAGCAACCTTTCCGCGTCGGGCGAAACCCAAGGTCCGGCGATGTTGCGCCGCACCGAGCCCTTGGGGCCCTCTTCCTCGGAAAGCCGGACGAACCGGGCCCGGGCCAGGGGCTTCTGGTCCCGGTCGGTAAGAATCTCGATGTCCGGCCGCAGGGGCTCTCTGGCGTTCACCGAGACCACGACCGCGATTTCGCGCGTATTAAGCCGGACCATCGTTCCCACCGGGTACACGCCCACGACCCCGATAAAGGCATTAAGGATCCGCGGGTCGAAGTGGAGGTCCCGCAGCCCATAGAGGATCACGATCGCATTGTGGGCGGCCGTGCCTTTCTGGTAGATCCGGTCGCTCGTTAGAGCGTCGTAGACGTCGGCCACGCTCACGATCCTTGGAAGAAGGCCGATCTCGGGCTCGGTGAGACCCCGCGGGTAGCCGCTCCCGTTGAGTTTCTCGTGGTGCTCCAGGATGCACGAGAGGATTTCGGGCCTGGCTCCTCGGCCCTTTTCCGCCAAGTGAGAAAGCCCCCGCTGCGGGTGGGTTTTCATCACCCGGAACTCCTCCTCGGTGAGGCGTCCGGGCTTGTTGAGGATCTTCAAAGGAATGGACGCCTTTCCAAGGTCATGGAGCATGGCCCCGGTGCCCAGCAGGGTGAGTTCGTCCTTGCCGAGGCCGATCTGCGTGCCCAGGGCCACCGAGAGGATGCTCACCTGGATGCTGTGGGCGAAGGTGTATTCATCGTGGCCCTTCAAGTTCGCCATGGCCACGGCGGCGCTGGGATTCCGGATGGCGCTCTCGACCAGTTGCTCCACATGCCGGCTCACGCGGTGCGCGTCCACCTTGCCTCCGGAACGGACCTCCTGCATGAGCTGGCGGACCACAGGCAGGGTTTCCCGGTAGATCCTGGCGCATTGGGCCGTATCCTCCCTCATGCGCTCCGCGGCCTTGTTTGCCGGAAGGAGTTCCTCCGAAGGGTTCGAGGCGGCGACTTCCTGGAGGAGGTCTTTCCCGCTCGGCTCGTGGCGGATCGGCACGTCCAGGCCCCGGAGCGTGTCGATCCGCACAGTGGCAACGCCGCACGCGCGGATCTTTTCGATCTCCGACTGCCTCGAGATTCGGAACCGGTTCCGCAAGAAAGGATGGTTCATCCAGCGGACCCCCAACTCGTGCACGTACATGCCGACCTGGAGGTCCTTGACGTGGATTTCCCGGATCATCCGCGTTCTCCCGAAGGGGGCATCGCAAGGTCGCTGCTTATGGGGAATTCGGCAAAAAGAGAAAAAATCCGAAGAGCGGAAATGGGCTAAAGAACGAGTCCGGGTTGTCCGATTCTACAACTGAGGGCCGACCTTCGAGTGGGGACTGTGCCTTGCGCGCAGGTTTTGCGGCGGAGTGATTCCTTCAGAGGAGGCAGTCAGAGCGATGTCCAGCCCGAGAGTCAAGATCCTTGTCGTGGACGACGACCGCGTCTCGCGGACGATTCTCTGCAGGATCCTTCAGAAGGGCGGCTACCAGGTCATCGAGGCGGAACACACCGAGCAGGCCCTGGAACAGATCGTGCTCGATCGGGGGATCGACATCGTGGTCTCGGACATCCTGATGCCCGGTGACGACGGGTTCGAGCTGATCCGAAGGATCCGCGACAACCCCGCCCTTTACGACGTCCTCGTCGTTCTCTGCTCGTCCCTGAGGGACCGGGACACGGTGCTCAAGGCGCGGGAGGCTTCGGTCGTCGGGTACATCGCCAAGCCCTTCCAGGAGAAGTACGTTCTTGAGACCGTCCGAAGCGTGGTCAAGAATCTGCCTCCTCCCATGGACAACCGACTCGAGGTGACCAAGCGCCTGGGCATCGACGGCAAGACCTATAAGGTCATGGTGGACGAGTTTCTGAACGCCTTGAGCCAGCAGATCGACGAGCTGAAAGTCCTGGAGGATCCGGCCGGCATCGACAAGAGCAAAGAATCTCTCAACAACCTTAAGGTCAACGCCCAAGCCTTGGGGGCCGGCCGCATCGAGGAGGCGATCAAGCGCCTTGTCGCGTGCGCGGAACGGCAGGACCGCGACGCCTTGAAGGCTCTGGTCATGAAGCTCGAGTGGGAGAAGGAAAGGCTCGCCTCGGTCCACGGGCCCGGCACACGGGAGACGGCGCCGTCCGAAAAGGGCAAGGCCCAGACAGAGGCGGCTGCGGATCAGGCCCCGGAACCGCCGGCTCCGGCGGCTGCCGCGGGGTCCAGGTAGTCCTCGAGCATGCGCCGCGTCCTTTCGAACTGGTCGACAAGATCCTGGAAAGCCTTCTGCATCTCTTCCGGGCTTCCTTCCTGACTGAGTTTTTCCACCCGGTAAGCCTTTTCGCGCATGGCCTCGGCGCCCGCGTTGGCGCTCGAGCCCTTCAAGGTGTGGGCTTCCCTCTTGATGAGTTCGAGGTCCTGGGAGCGGACGGCCTCGCCGAGGCTCGCCAGGCGCTTTTCGCTTTCGGAGAGGAAAAGACTCAGGAGCTCCTGCACGAATCCTTCGTCTCCGCAGGCCAGCTCCTGCATCCGATCGAGGATCTGCTTCCGCTCGTCTGTCCTGGCCGGGTCGTCCTTCGCGGGTTCCCCTTCGCTCCCTCCCCTGGCCTTGCCGATGAGGTACGCGTCCAGTACCCGGCGCAGGGCCTCGGGCTGGACGGGCTTGGTCATGTAATCGTCCATGCCCGCCTCCAGGCACAGGTCGCGGTCTTCCGGGAGCGCGTGGGCGGTCATGGCAATAATCGGAACCCTGGTGGCGCGCCCTGACTCGGAGGCGCGGATTCGCCGCGTGGCCTCGTAGCCGTCCATGACCGGCATCTGGCAGTCCATGAGAATGAGGTCGTAGCGGGTCCGGGCGACAGCGTCCACCGCTTCCTGGCCGTTGGCCGCGACGTCGCAGCGGTAGCCGGCTTTCTCCAGGATCCGCACCGCGACCTTCTGGTTGACGAGGTTGTCTTCCACGAGCAGGATGCGGTAGCGGCTTCGGGCCGCCTCCTTGAGGGAATGCTTGGTCACGAGCTGCCGGGGCTTCCCGTCCGGTTCCCTGCGGCGCAGTCCGACCACGGTGGCGATGGCGTCGAAGAGCTGCGCGTGCTTGACGGGCTTGGTCAGATACGCGTCGAATCCGGCCTCGAGCATGCGCGCCCCGTCCCCGCGCCGGGGAATGGACGTGACCAGGACCAGGCCTGTCCGCGCGAGGGTCGGATCGGACCGGACCGCCTGCGCGAAGGCCGGGCAATCCATGCCCGGCATCAGGAAATCGACGATCGCCAAAGAGACAGGGCTCTGCCGCCTTGCGGCCTCCCGGAGGATTTCCAGGGCGCTCGGCCCGTCGGCCGCCTCGTCCATCTGGCAGCCCCAGGCGCGGAGCTGTTCCCGAAAGATCTTGCGGTTCGTCGGATTGTCGTCCACGACCAGCACCCGCAGCCCCCGAATCTCGACTTCCTGGGCGGCCTCGCTTGTCCCGGTCTCCTCGGCGGCCTGCCTGCCGAAGACCGCGGTAAAGGAAAACGTGGACCCTTTGCCCGGCTCGCTCCTCACCTCGATCCGGCCCTCCATGGCCTCGACGAGCTGCCGGCAGATGGCGAGCCCGAGTCCGGTCCCACCGTACTTGCGGGTCGTCGACGCATCGACCTGCGTGAAGGGCCGAAAGAGGGAATCGATTCGATCCTCCGGGATGCCGATGCCGGTGTCCTGGACTTCGAACCGGACTGTCTCCTTGTCTTCGCGCAAATCCTCGAGGGTCACGCGGACAACGATTTCCCCTTTCTCCGTGAACTTGACCGCGTTTGAGACGAGGTTAAGAACGATTTGGCGCAGTCGCGCCGGGTCGCCTACGACGCGGGTCGGCACCTCGTAATGGAACAGGATGGCCAGTTCGAGGCCCTTTTCCTGCGCCTTGTGGGCCACGAGTTCGCAGGCGTCTTCCACGCAGGTGCGCAGGTCGAAATCGATCCGCTCGAGATCCATCTTGCCGGCCTCGATTTTGGAGAAATCCAGAATGTCGTTGATGAGAGCCAGCAGGGCCTCGGCCGATGTGCGCACCGTGTCCGCGAAGTCCCTCTGTTCGGGCGTAAGCTCGGTCTCGAGCAGAAGGCCGATCATGCCCAGGACGCCGTTCATGGGTGTTCTGATCTCGTGACTCATGTTGGCCAGAAAACCGCTCTTGGCCTGGTTGGCCAGCTCGGCTTCGAAGGCGAGCTGGTTCGCCCGTGCGATGGCGTCCTCGAGCTGGCGGTTGGCGTCCTCGAGGCTGGCCAGGGCTTCGCGCAAATCCCCTTCGGCCTTCTTGCGGGCGCTTAGGTCCTCGACGAGAACTTCGAAGAGCCTCTGGCCTCTTTCGGCTGCGGCCTTCCCGGTCGGCGTGATCCGGAGTGAGGCCCAAAATGCCGTGCCGTCCTTCCGTCGCAATTCGACTTCCTGGACACAGGGCACGGCACCGGCCGACGAAAAAACCTTCCGCGCAATACGCTCGCCTTCGGACGGGTCTGCGAAAAGATCCTCCCAGCGACGGCATGCGCCGAGAAGCTCCTCGGCGGACCCGTAGCCGTGCATGCGCGCCGCCGCGCTGTTCGCCAGGACGCACCTGGGCTCGGGGCCCACGCGCACCCTGAGAAAGCCGATCGGAAGGTCGTCGATGGAACAGAGCCTCTCGGTCGTTCGCGCCGCATGGAGGCGCCTCGAAGGAGCGGTCTTTGCGCTCCTTCGTCTGAAAGGACCTTGTTCGCTCTCGAGCTCGTTTCTGCGGGCCTGCCCGGACGCAGAGTTTCTTCTCATCTTTTTCCACCTCACTCTTTCAACAATCCTTCGGAACAAAGGGGCCGGAACATGAGGATTTCTATCGGGCTTTCGAGAAGCGAAAGGCGGTTACGGATTCCGTGGCGAGTTCGAACCTGTACAGGCTCTAGGCCACAAGGATGTAACCTGACAGAGGACCAGCCCCCGGACGCTCCGGGGGCCGTCTCAGGTCTGAACAGTACAAAAAGGACGGGCATCCGCAGCGATACGCCAAGAACCTCCTGTCGGCTCCTCGCCTGGTGCAAAGGGGCCAGGATATCGAGCATGTTCTTTGCATGCCCACCGTACGGGGAATCAGGTTTCGGAAGGCCCTTTTTAACAGAAGGCGAGTCGGAACAAGATATGGACTCGAAATTCGGCCAAATCCAGCCTGTGCCCGTTGAGGGGTGGGTCCAGAACCTCAAAGGCGCCCAGGCCCCCCCCTTGGTCCAGCCCGTGGGAAGAAACCAGCAGGCTCCGCTTCACACCGTGGATCGACAGGAAAGGGACTCCAGGCAGAAAACGCCGCAAAAAGACGAGGCTCGGCAAGAAGCCGCCGATGTTCTCGCCGAAGCGCTTGACCTGAAGGAGCCGGCCTTTCTCCAGGTCGTCTACCGCAAGGACGACGAAACAGGCGAGCTCATGATCCACCTGGTCGACCGCAGGACCGGAGAAACGATCCGCAAGATCCCGCCAGAGGAACTCGCTCGAGTCCAGGCTCAGATCGAGAAATACCGAGGGCTTTTCCTGGACGAAAAGGCCTGATTCTGGGGCCGGCCCGTCTCGTTTGGATCCCATCCGCAGGGTTCGTTCAACGTTTCCTTAGCGCCTCAGGCGCGCTTTCGGGGTTTCTTGCCGACGGAGTCGGCACGGCCTGGCTGCTTGCGGCCGTGGCACGGCCTGGAGATGGACGGGTTTCGGGCGCGGTGTTGCCCCCTTCTGGCGCCCGCACTGCTGCGCGGTCCACGCAGAGGATCTGAGCCGAACTCGACCAGAGGTCCTGAATCAGGGAATCGGTGTCGCCTCCGGCCACGCAGAGGTAATAGATGTCGTCCCCTTCCTGTCTCTCGCAACGCAGGAGAGCGTGGACAGGACAGCGATGCTGGAGGCACAGTTCCATGACTTCGGCGTAGCCTTTTTCGGTTCTCGGCTTCTCGAACACGATCCGGCAGCCCGAGGCCGAGGAGAGAATTCCGGTCAGGGCACGGAAGATGTCCGATTCGGTGATGATGCCCTTGAGCTTGTGCGCTTCCACGACGAGAAGACAACTGATCTTGTACTGCAACATTGTCCGGGCGGCCAGCTCGAGATGATCATTCGGCCGGATCGTTCGGATCTGGGGGCTCATAACGTCCCCGACGACTCCAGGGTGCACAGTCTCGGCCGCGCCAGCCGGTTGGACCGCCAGATCCCCGCCCGATCTCCTGAGCAGATCCCGCTCGCTTACGAGTCCTACGATGCGGTTCCCGTCCAGAACCGGGGCGCGGCGGATCTGCCTTCGACGGAATTCCCCAAGGACTCTCGCGCACCGGTCGCTGGCCGAAACCGTAAAGACCGGGGTACTCATGAAGTGCCTGACGAGCATGGGTCGTCTCGTTCGTCGCGGGCCCAGCCGGAGGACGCGCTCCAGGGCCGGCTGGAAGAAGTTGTCTCCTCTGTCTCTTCGTGTCCTTTCTCTCTGTATCGACGGAATCGGCCCGGAACTCAAGAGCCGCCGGTTAGAAAGAAATCAGCCAGAGCAGCGAGGGGAGGTGCGCCGTGCCGGGCTCTGCCTGGCTCACGTGTCCGAAAACCGCCCGGCGGCCCGAGGGATCCCAGGAAATCTCGGTGATCTGGCCGGCGATGGGATCGTATTCGGGATGACGGGGGTCCGTGAAGTAGGTGAGCCTGGTCTTTGCGCCGGTGGCGAGGTTCAGGCTCCAAAGTTCCTCGCCTCGGGAGGGCGTCTGTTCGTTCGTGCTGTTCCAGAGAAGGAATCTGCCGTCCGGGGAGAAGACCGGGTTCTCATCGTGCACGAAAGGCGTCGAGGTGAGCCGTTTTACCAGCCGG
>Ga0101944_10001110_pt1 | contig 61912 bp, 55 predicted proteins | sample DewCreD2012metaG_FD_75245 | JGI IMG/M metagenome (GOLD analysis project Ga0101944, IMG submission 75245) | Hot spring sediment bacterial and archeal communities from British Columbia, Canada, to study Microbial Dark Matter (Phase II) - Dewar... ...
ATGCCTGAATATGATTCGGCAGCTTCACTTAAGACAGGTGTTTGTTCAATTTTTCCTGTTGAATCATTTTTAATTCCTTCTGCTTCAATATCATTCTTGTCAAAATTTATTTTTATAAAACCACTTTTGATTTCTGTCTGACGATACTTTAATTCACCATTACCGAAAATGAACATTTTTTTATCTCGGATATTAAAAAAGATTGAGTCTTTTGCCTCAGCAAAGACAATTGTATCAATATCATACTTTTTAGGTTTAGGTTTTAGAAGGGAATCAATTGCAGAATCAGATTGTATAAGTGAAGTATCTTTTTGAGCAAACGATATAGAAATCATTACGAACCAAAAGCAAAGAAAAAACTTTAATTTCATATATCAGTTTGTAAGTTTGTATAGTAGCAGATTAGAATCGAATAATTTCAGGTTAATTATAAATTTTCTTAGGTTATAATGATTCATTTATCTTTTCATCTACTATTGGCAAATATCATTTGTTTCTTTTCTATCATTAGTTTGTAGTCTGCTTTTGATATAAATAAATCACTTTCTAAGCTGTTTAACTTTTGAATAATCGCTTTAATTGCTTCATAAGATTGATCAATGCCTATCCATTGTCTACCGTTTATTTGGGCAGCCCTTAGAGTTGTCCCTGATCCAGCAAAACAGTCTAGTACAATACTATTTTCATTAGATGAAGTTTTTACTATTAAATCCAACAAATCAGAATTTTTTTCTGTAGGATAAGTAGGGTATTGAGGATCTTTAAACTCCCAAACGTCTTGAACTCTTTTACCTTCTTGTTGGTCAAAGTAAATTTTTTTACGAGGATTTCCATTATCGCTCCATTCAATTAAACCGTCTCTATCCCATTGTTCTAATACACTTACATCACTTCTCCAATGCCTTCCCGGAGGTGGAAGAATTCCTTTGAATGGTTGTGAAGTTTTTCCATTTTGTGTTTCACCTGGAGCGTGAAGTGGAATGGTTGTATATCTCCGACCGTTGTCATCAATTTTAGGAAAAAGTTTAATCTTATCTTCTTCGGAATATGGTATTTTAGGTTCATTCCATATTAAGCTATCTGATTTTGAATAAAATAAAATCAAATCTTTTATGTTACCATATCCTTTTCGAGCAAAATTTTTCGGATTGCATTTTATTCTTGTAATGTCGTTACGAAAATTTTCAATTCCGAAAATCTCATCCATTATTATTTTAACATAATGACCGATTTTATAATCAATGTGTAAATAAATTGAACCCTTATCAGAGAGTAACATCTTTAGAAGTATTAAACGCTCACGAATAAACTCAATAAAATCAAAGCCCTTCAAGGTATCAGTGTAGGCAACTGTTCCGTTTGAACTATTACTTATGGTATTAGCTCTACCGTTTGTAATTGTAAAGGTATTATTTGTCGCAAAAGGAGGGTCTATATAAATCAGGTCAATTTTACCTTTAAGGTCGTGTTTTGTAATAAGCTGTTTTAATACAATTAAATTATTTGCTTGAATAAGCAAATTAGGATTCTCGCTTGAATTGATTTGTACTAATTCAATATCAGGAATACTATTGAAAATTTCCTGCTCAGTTTTTTTATTTTGATATTGTAATTGCATTGTTTTTATAATTGATATAAAAAATCACGCAACACCAAACTACTCATTATGTTAAGATTTTTGTATTTTGTGGTAATATCTTTATACATCTTGTTTTTACCTTTAATGTATAAAACTCCATCAAGAATAGCGATTTTAACTGCCTTTACATTTTTGGCTTGAACAGTTTTGATTGCATCATTAAACTGAGCATTTTGGTGTCCACCAAAATCGGTCAGAAATTTTGCTTCTCCAATCACATACTTTCCGTTAAACCGACCGACAAAATCAAGTCCTTTGGTATGTTTATAGTTTAACTCATTATGAGCAAAATCCATTAATTGTTTGTTGCTTCCACCTAAAATAGCATCTTTTTTGTTTTCAGTAAATTCTTCAAGCGTAACAGACAGAATTCCCAACGATTTAGTATTTAACCAACGTCTAAAAAAAGGTCTAATTTGTCGGTTAGTTTCTTTGGGTTCGCTACACCGTTCAAAAATTTTGTCAAGCCCCATTTCGTAAAGTCGTCCGCAAATACGGTTAATTGTCTTGGGATTTCTTTCAATTGATGAAGGGTCTCGCTTAAGATAAGCAATATAACTGTCCTTTATTGGAAACAAGTCAAGTTTTAATAATTCTTTGATTAAGTTATCATTATTTTTCTTTTTGAAGGCTTCCTCAATTTTTCCCCATCGCTCATTATTTATGTCTCTAATTCCTTCAGGAATAGTCGGATATACTTGAAAAAGGTCATCAAGATATGATCTTTGATTTGCGTATTCAATACTTAGTTCTGTCCAATAATTCATAGTTCAAATTTAGTTAAAAAAAGTTGTAAATTTTTTCTTTGATTTATTCAACCTATCAATCAATTAGCAATGTAGTTAGAGTTTTTTAAAAATTTTTAAGTATTATAAAACACCAAAGAAGAAGCACCTAATATTCCTGCCTCATTTTTCAATTTTGCAGGAACAATATTAACTCTACCTTTTAACGGAGTAAGCACTCTTGAAATCATAGTGGTTTTTATTGAAGTAAGTAATGGTTTACCGAAACCAGCCACACCACCTCCGATTATAAAAGTGCTTATATCAAAAACATTACTTAAAGAAGAAAATGCTATCCCAAGATTAACACCTAAATCCAAAATAATTTCTTTTGCATAAACATCTCCAAGCTCAGCAGCCATTTGAATTATTCGAGGTGAAACTTTTTCAACATCTTTATTTATAAGTTCCCAAATTTTGGAGGATGGATGATTCTTCAAATCCTTTTTTACAAATTCTTTCAAATAATGATTTCCTGCATAAGCTTCAATACAGCCTGTAGAGCCGCAGTTACATCTTGGACCATTTGGATTGATTGAAATATGACCAATCTCTCCTGCCCCGCCGGTTTCTCCACGATAGAGTTTGCCATTAAATACTATTCCTCCACCAACTCCAGTTCCTAAAGTAACCATAATGAATGATGAATATTTTTCCCCTGCACCAAATATCAATTCACCAATTGCAGCAGCATTAGCATCATTTTCAACGCTGACTTTAATTCCGTATTTCTTTTTTATTATTGAACCAAGCGGAACTTCATCCCACTGAGGAAGATTAGGAGGATTTTTTACAATTCCCTTTTTTGTTGATACTATTCCAGGAGCTCCGATTCCAATACCAACAAGTTTAATTTTATTGTTCTTTAGAATTTCATTTATTCCTTTTTCTATGTTTTTAATAACTGTTTTAGGACCTAAATGAGCTTCTGTTTTTACATCAGTCTTTGAAAGTATTTTACCTGATTGAGATACAATTCCGATTTTGATATTCGTTCCGCCAAGGTCAACTCCCAAAGCAAATTTTTCAGTTTTTGCCATAATGTTTTTTTAGTTTGTAAATTTTGTGTCAACTATTTTTAGTTCGCCGGGATACTTAATATCTCCAATAGCCGTTGAAACAGTGGGCGTAGCGTATAAACTAATTCTTGATGAGCTGCCTTGCTTACCACCAATCGCTAAAACAAGATTAGCGATTTTTTCTAATCCATCATCTTTGAAAAACTGAAGCAAATCAAGATTAATTCTTAATGGAATATTTGTAACTTCTCCGGTACCAGGCACTGTAACTGGAGCATCAATATCTCCTGTTACTGTCTCTTTATCATCAATGAACAATCTCCATCTAAAACCTTTTAATGTTGCATCTGTTCTTGCATAGCCGCCTGAGCCGTCATTAGGATTTTTTGCGTTTACGTTCAAAACAAAAGATACCGGTAATTTACCCTGGTTGATAACTGAAGATAAACTTATCATCTCGGCAGGAGATAAATCTCGTAAAGAAGATTTATTTGAAATATCAATATTATTAACCATAAATCCGTTGACTTCACCTAATTTGAATTGAAGACGAGATAAATTTACCATTGTTTTTATTAAACTGCATTGAGTAAGAAACAGTATTGAAAATAAAACTACGGAAACTTTAAAGAACTTTTTCATAATAATTTTCCTTTTGATTGATTTATTTTTTGCATTATCAGGTCAGCAACTTTCAAAGCACGAAGCCCATCTTTCCCGGATACTACGGGTGATTTTTTTTCTAAAATAGAATTAACAAATAATTGAATTTCATACTGCAAAGCATTCACTTCAATTTTTTCAGGTTGTTCATAAACTAATCTTTTTTTCTTTTCGCCAATACCAATTTCACCTATAGTCATAGCCGCAGGAGGAACATCTTGATCTAAAGGAATTAAATTGTAAATTTCACTTGCGCCCGTATTAAAATCTAAAGACAAATAATTATCTTTTTGGAAAATTCTCATCTTACGCATTCTTTTTTGAGATATTCTGCTTGCAGTAACATTTGCAACTGCTCCGTTTTCAAACTGAATTCGTGCATTCGCAATATCAATGTTATCTGAAACAACTTCGACTCCATTTGCAACAACATCAACAACTTGACTTTTAATCAAACTTAAGATTATGTCAATGTCGTGAATCATAAGGTCTAAAACAACTGCTACATCTGTTCCTCTTGGATTGAAAGGTGCAAGTCTGTCACTTTGAATAAACTTTGGATCTTTAATATAAGATTCAATTGCAAGTAAGCCGGGATTAAATCTCTCTATGTGACCAACCTGCAGATTAAGATTTTTTTGTTCTGAAAGTTCAACTAACTTTTCTGCTTGCTCAATAGTTGCGGTAATTGGTTTTTCAATAAAAACGTGATTATCAAAATCAAAAGCTTTCATTGCAAGTTCGTAGTGTGCAACTGTAGTCGCTGCAATTGAAACAGCATTTGTTTCTTTTAATAAATCTTCAATTGAGAAATAACTTTTAGTTTTGAATTCCTCAGCAACTGCAATTGATTTTTCTGAATCTGAATCATAAACTCCGATTAACTCACAGTTCTCAATAAGATTGAACATTTTTGTATGAAGTTTGCCAAGATGACCAACCCCAATTACACCAACTTTTAATTTTTCCATAATTTATTTTAAGTGAATTCTTGAAAAACCAATTAGTTTATCATATCCACCAAATTGTGGATCACGGTAGAACATCAAAATATTAATTGTACTTGTAGCGTTGTAATTATTCCCTTCTAAAGAATAAAGATCAACTTCGTTTGTACTTTTTTCAAAAATAGCGTATTGATAATCATAAATTCCTCTTTTAAGTAAAACAGTACTCGTAAACAAATCTCCATCAAATTTTAACTTATATTCTTCTGAAATTTTCCAATTATTGAATGCACCAATTATGTAAACATCATTATAGATTTCATTTGCTGGCTTTAATCTGAACTTTACATTCATATAGTTTGCGTATGGGTCTTTTGGATTTTTCAGTTGCATCCCTCCATTAAAGTCAATCGAAGGATTTGAATAAAACCGAGTAGTTTCAAATCCATCAAACTGTGCTTGAACATTTTTACCAGAATATAAATTTGTGTTCATAAGATTGACTTGCCTGTAACCATTGCCCGGACGGAAATCTCTGAAAACAAAGGAGATTTTATTTGCTCCATCCCACTTAAAGTCTCTATTTACATTAACTCCATCATTTCTGTTTTGACGAAGTGAAAAATCAGCAAGATGATCTCTGAAAATCTCTACTTCTTCAACAAAATGAGGGAAGTATTCATCCGGAATTAGAGCTTTGATATTTATTTCAAAAGAACGAGATAGCTCGTTAGGGGAATAAACTTTATCCATCATATTAGATTTTTTAATATCTACATCTAATTTCACATCAGACAAATCAACGATAAATTTTCCTTCAGCTAAAATTTTATCAGGATTGTTTGAATCAACTATAAAAAACTTCCACTTACCTGAGTAAGGAAAACTAACATAGCCAGAGTTATCCGGGAACTTGTTTAAAAAATTATATCTTGCTTCTTCAACTGTAACTGGCAATGAAATGTAATCTAAAATGTAAGCAGTATTTTGTCCCTGATTTTGAAAAAATATATTATCAATTGGTTTCCAGTTTTTATCACAAAATGTAAAAATGATATTTAAGTCAGGTAAATTTTTCGAATCAACATCAAATTCAATTACAAGTTTATTTGACTTATTTACAACCGGAAAAGAGCGATTGTCATCAGTAGTATAAACGTGCAGACTACGAACAACTACTTGAGGGAATAAACTGAAAATGGACAGTAAAAGTATTACTAATAGTTTTATCATTTGGTTTCCGGTTTAATCTCAAAAAATTCAACACACTTGATTGATGAATGCGGAATGAATATTTGTACTTTGTGATTTTCTCTGATTGTTTCAAGTAAAAGTCCTTCATCATAAACCGCATTGAGCGTTCCGTGTTTGAAAACTATTTCATAAAGAGTTTGCTCATTTCGTTTATCTTCAGTAAGTCCATAATTTTCGTGCATAGTAACATTAACTAACTTGCCAATAAATGGCTGCCAATCCATTTTCATAATTTTCTCCAAATAATTTGAGTTTACTTTTCAAATATAATTTCTAAACCTAATAATTCAGATGAAATTATTCATCGTTATCACATCTGTCCAAAATAAACTTATTTATGTGGCTAAAGCCTGTCTTTGCTTTTAATTTTTTCAGTTCACTAAAGTGAACTGCAATAAATGCTTATTAAATTTGTCTTTTTTCTATTGCAGTTGGATTTATCCAACTGTTAATATAAAGATTAGGATATAAAGGGCTTTAGCCACATTTAATTAAAACTTGTTAACAATAAGAAAGTAATACTTTTTGATAAGGGATTACACTAAAAACGAATTTACATTCTATTATTTTGAACTAAACTCAAAGATTATTGATCTTTTTTTAGTTTATTTTGGACAACACTGATTGTTATAAACATTTCATTCTTTCGATATGTATTTGAGTTTATGGTAAAAAAAATTTATGAAAAAGAATTATTAATAGAGCAGTTATTTAAAGGATTAAACGGCTTGGCTTTTTTTAATATCGTGTTAATTCGTGGCTGATAAAATTAACCGCAGAATTGCACAGAGAACCTCAGAGAAAATCACTGAGAACCAAAGAGGTGAAAATAATAAAGCTACAAAGTATTTAATAGTTTTTGAAAAACTCATTAAAAAATCCCTCTCTCAATTTATCCTGAAAGAGGGATTAAAAATTCAATATTTAAGAAGATGATTTCAATTCATTGACAAGTCTTGTTATTGCTTCTTTTGCATCTCCGAAATACATCAAAGCATTAGGATAGAAGAATAATTCATTATCAATACCAGCGTAACCAACATTTAGTGAGCGTTTATTAATAATTACAGTTTTTGCGTAATCAACATTAAGAATTGGCATTCCGTAAATCGGGCTGTTTTGATCGTGTCGTGCAGCAGGATTGACGACATCATTTGCACCGATAATTATTACTACATCTGTGTTTGGGAAATCATCGTTAATATCCTCCATTGCAAGAAGTTTATCGTATTCAACTTGAGCTTCTGCAAGAAGGACATTCATATGACCGGGCATTCTTCCTGCAACGGGATGAATTGCAAATCTTACTTTTACACCTTTTTTCTCGAGAACATTCATTAAATCACGAACTGCGTGCTGCGCCTGAGCAACTGCCATTCCGTAACCCGGAACAATAATAACACTGCTTACGGAATCGAGTAACATTGCAAGTTCTTCTGAATCAATTGATTTGACTTGACCTTTTGGTGAAGCAGCAGAAGCAGCCGGACTAGCAGCACCAGCATTTTCCCAACCTCCCATTACAACATTCAGAAGTGAACGATTCATTCCTTTGCACATAATTATTGTGAGAATAATTCCGGATGCACCAACCAATGCTCCTGCAATAATTAACATATTGTTTGAAAGTACAAATCCAGTCATTGAAGCTGCTATACCTGAATATGAATTTAATAAAGATATTGCAACGGGCATATCTGCTCCGCCAATTGGAAGTACAAGAAGCACACCAAGAATTAAAGAAACTGCGGTAATTATAAGTAACAATTCAATATTCACTGGATTGATAATTAAGATTACACCAACTATAAATACACCCAATATTAAAAGTCCATTTAATGGATGTTGAAATGGATATTTAATTACTTTTCCAGTTATCAGCTCTTGAAGTTTACCAAAGGCAATTAGAGAACCGGTAAAAGTAACTGAACCAATAAGAACGCTGAGGACAATAGAAATTGTTGTATTAACTTCAAATTGTTGAGTTCCAAAATATATTCTTTCATATTCAGAAATGGCAACGAGAACAGAAGCACCACCACCAAAACCATTAAGCAGACCAACCATTTGTGGCATTCCTGTCATCTTAACTTTCAAAGCAAAAACAGCTCCAATAGCAGAACCGATAATAATTCCAGCTATTATCCATTGATATGATAAAATTCTTTGGTCAATCAATGTAACGACTATAGCCAGAAGCATTCCTACAGCAGCAAGCTGATTTCCCTGACGTGCGGTTTTTGGTGAAGCAAGTTTCTTAATTCCAAAAATGAAGCAAATAGAAGCAACCAAATAAACGATATAAGATATTACTAACATTGTGTTTTCTCCTATTTCTTCTTAAACATTTTTAACATTCTATCCGTAACAAGAAATCCTCCTACAACATTTATCATTGCAAATATTATTGCAATAAAACCAAGTATTGTGCTGATTGACATTTCTCCTACACCGGCACTTAGCAATGCACCTACAATAGTAATCCCTGAAATAGCGTTGGAACCAGACATAAGCGGTGTATGAAGAGTTGGAGGAACTTTTGTTATCAACTCGAAACCGACAAAGATTGCCAGTACGAAAACATAAATTTGCATCAATAAAGTTAAACCTTCCATTTATTCTCCTTTCTATTTTAACAATTCTTTAATTCTGTCATTGATTACTTCACCATTTCTCGATATCAAGCATCCTTTAACAATTTCATCTTCAAGTTTTAATTCTACCTGACCATTTTTACCAATGTGTTGAATCAATGCGAGTAAATTCTTCGCATACATTTCACTTGCGTGAGTAGGAACAAGACTTGGCAGATTTGATTCTCCAATAATTGTAACATCATATTTCTTTACAGTTTTACCAGCTTCACTTATTTCGCAGTTTCCGCCAAATTCTACAGCCATATCAAGAACTACACTACCAGGTTTCATATTTTTAACCATCTCTTCAGTTACAAGAATTGGAGCCTTTTTACCGGGAACTAAAGCGGTTGTTATTACAATATCTGCTTCTGTAACGTGTTTGAAAATTAATTCTTTTTGTTTTTTGAGAAATTCCTCTGAAGCTTCTTTTGCATAACCTCTTTCATCTTGCATATTCTCTGTAGTTTCAACTTCGATAAATTTACCGCCAAGACTCTGCACTTCTTCTTTTGCAGATGGACGGATATCTGAAACTTCAACCACAGCACCAAGCCGCTTTGCTGTTCCTAAAGCTTGTAAGCCAGCAACTCCAGCTCCCATTATCACAACTTTTGCCGGAGAAATCGTTCCAGCAGCAGTCATCATCAAAGGAAATATTTTCCCTAAATGATTTGCAGCTAAAATTACACTCTTATAACCAGCAATATTCGCTTGAGAACTAAGAGCATCCATTTTTTGAGCCAGAGTTGTTCTCGGCACCATATCCATTGCAATCAAATCAATTCCATTTTGTGCACATAGTTTAGCAATTTGTGGATAGTGAAGTGCGTAAATGAATGAAATAAGAAGAGATCCTTTTTTCATTTTTTTAATTTCATCTTCTTCAGGTTTTTGAACCTTTAGAACTATGTCTGCAGAACTAAATAGTTGCTCTGCTTTTTCAACTAAGTTTGCCCCTGCTTTTATGTATTGCTCTTCCTTAAAGCCAGCATTAAGTCCGGCATCTTTTTGGACGTGAACCTCATATCCCATCTTAATTAATTTTGATGCAACATCAGGAGTGCAAGCAACACGATTTTCACCAGGCAGGATTTCTTTTGGTATGCCTATAATCACTTATTTATCCTCCTATTGACAATTTTTTTAAAAATATCATTCAAAACTAAATCCATTAAAACTAATAACAAATTATTATCGTTTTATAAATGTTAACTAATTCAAATAAAAACGGAACAATCAGGAAAATAAAAACGGAACAATCAGGAGATTGTTACCTACAATTTTAAAACAATTGAAAATAAACCAATTGTAGGGAACGGACTCCGCTTGACCGCCTCTGGCGGTGTCCCTTCCGAATCTTGTTTGTCGAATAAATCGGAATAAACCGGAACAATCAGGAGATTGTTCCCTACAATTTTAAAACAATGAAAAATAAATCAATCGTAGGGAACGGACTCCGCTTGACCGCCTCTGGCGGTGTCCCTTCCGAATCTTGTTTGTCGAATAAATCGGAATAAAAACGGAACAATCAGGAAAATAAAAACGGAACAATCAGGAGATTGTTCCCTACCACAATTTTAAAACAATGAAAAATAAACCAATCGTAGGGAACGGACTCCTGTCCGTTCCGAATATTGTTTTTCGAATAAATGTGAATAAAACGGAACAATCAGGAGTTTGTTCCCTACAATTTTGAAACAATTAAAAATAAACCAATCGTAGGCAACGGAATCCTGTCCCTTCCGAATCTTGTTTGTCGAATAAATGGGAATATAAACTAAATAAGTTAACCTTGTATAAGAATAGTTACTGATTTATTTTTCGAATGAAACAGGAGGAGATTATGAAAAAATTTAATTTCAAACTTTTTATTTATTTCTTTGTTTCGACAATCTCCGCATTCTTATTAGCTACTTGCACATTTACTGAAAATGAATTCGCTGCCAACCCAACTTTTGACCCTGAATCGCCTTGCCTTTGCTACCCAATTGGAATTGGTTTTGAATGGACGTATAAAGATTCTTCCCAATTTGTAAATGAACTAAGAAAAGTTAAAGTATTATCTAATCAGAAAGACTCTTTAGGAAGAATAATCTGGAATTTAGAAAATAATTCTCTCGCTACTAATTTCTTTTTAGGAAAGCAAATTTATCTTAACGATGATAGTCTTTACGTAATAGATATAATACCATTTTCTATTAACCTAACCAGGCCATACTTGCGATTAGTTCCGCCTCAAAGTAATGAATTTTTATTAAGTATATCACATCAAGATATAGGAATACAACTCAGAGTAATTTATCACAAAAACAAGCCAATCAAAGTTGGCAATTTTGTTTTTAATCATTGGATATCTTATTCGAAAGTTACCGTTTCAAAAGATATAGATTCTACTATTATAGTACCGGAAATCGGAATAGTTTATAAATACTTAGAATATAACCTTCAAAGCGGAACTAAAAGTATTTCCAAGTCAGAGTTGGTTGAGTTTAAGAGATATTAAAAATTTTCAATTTTAGGATTTTGAATAGCACACTGAAAACACAGATTAGGCAGATTTGCTCTGATATTTTTTATTTCTCTAACCAGTTCTTGATTATTAAATCACCATGTTCTGTCAAAATAGATTCAGGATGAAATTGTACCCCTTCTAAAGGATAATATTTGTGCCTGATTCCCATTACAAATCCTTTTTCATCGTAGGCAGAAATTTCAATTGGGTCTTTAATTGTTGATTTATCAATAATCAAAGAGTGATAACGCATTGCATGGAAATTCTGAGGAATGTTTTGAAAAACTCCTTTATCATCGTGGGAGATTTTACTTGTTTTTCCGTGCATCAGGAAATCTGCTGTTTTCACAGTTGCACCAAAACAAATTCCAATTGCCTGATGTCCTAAACAAACTCCCAGTATTGGAATTTTATCAGATAAATTTTTGATAATCTCCAATGAAATTTTGGAGTCCTGAGGTTTACCAGGACCTGGTGAAATTAAAATTTTATCTGGTTTAATTCTCGTTAAATCCTTTAGTTCAATTTCATCATTTCTTTTTACAATAACATTCTTATTGAATTTTCCAACTAATTGAACCAGATTAAAAGTAAAAGAGTCATAATTATCAATTATCAAAACACGCATTTAAATTCAATTTTTTAAGTATTAAGATTGAAGGTTTAATATGTTAAATTAGCAATAAAAATTTGGGATTTAAAGATGAAATCATTTTTGATAATATTATTCTTAATTTCTTTTCAATTAATTTCTTTTGCACAAAATGAAGACTTGCAGGAAGAACTTGAAATTTTTCTGATTGATGCATATTGCAAACCCGACTCCAATAGAATACTGATTATAACTTTCTACTCAAGTTTTCCTGTAAAATCAAAAGTTATTTTAGAAAACAAATACGAATATGAAGTAAGCAAAGAATTATCAGAACTTCATAAAATCAGAATTGATTTGAGTAATCTAAGTTTTGAAGACAAACAAGTTGATTTCGTTGTAAAATCTGTTGATTCTTCAGGAAATCAATATTTATCAGAAACTTTCGATTTTGATCTTCAATTTGAACCCACTGTAATTGGAGGGTCAAATATTTTCACATTATGCTTATTTGGAGGAGCAGTTTTTCTTGTTCCTAATCCGGGCTTGGTGGTTCAGAATAATAAAGCAGAATGGTCTCTTACTAAAGAGATACCTTTATTTGCATTCAGGAAAGGTTATAATTATGCTTCGTCTTATGTTTCATTTGAACTTTCTTATTTCAATAATTTCGAAAAGAAGTTCAACTACAGACTCGGTTACAAAAAAATCTGGGAAGTGAAATCAATCGAATATATTTCGGCTGGAATAAGCGGTTTTACAAATTTTAAAGATGAATCGGGATTCTCTCCAGAAGTAACTATTGGTTTATTAAAACTATATGAATCGTTTACAATTTATACCAGATACAGATATAATTACATTTTCAATTCGGACTATGGAAAACACGAATTTTATCTGGGTTTTTACTCTGGATTCTTTACAATTTATTTATAATAATTTGGAATGATTTTAACCCTGATTTTGTTCTGAAGATAATAAAACAGGAGTAATATGAAATATTTTTTAATTATAGTTTTATTATCAATTAAAATTGTTTTTCCTCAGGTCGGTAACCTTTCAGGAAAAGTTACAGATGGAGTAAATCCTATTCCTTCTGTTAATATTTTTATATTAGGCACTGGTATTGGAACAGCTACTGATAAAAACGGATTTTATAATCTTAAAAATATTCCAATCGGAGATTATCAGGTAAGATTTAGTGCAATTGGTTTTGAATCAGCTACAAAATTAATCTCAATTCAAGCCAATAAAACAATTGAACTTAATGTAACCCTTAAATCAACAATTATCGAATTTCAATCTGTTGAAGTAACAGCAAGAAGAATACAAGAGCAGAGCGATACAAGAACCAGTCTGTTAGATATTGATCCACGCTCAGCAAAAATTTTGCCCGGTGCGGCTGAAGATGTAATGAGAACACTTCAGGCGTTACCAGGAGTTGTAGCTCCTAATGATTTTTCATCACAATTGATTATCAGAGGAAGCGGTCCCGACCAAAATCTAATTATTATGGATGATGTTGAAATTTTTAATCCATACAGATTATATGGAGTAATCAGTATGTTTAATCCAGACGCAGTGGAAGATGTTAATCTGATTTCCGGAGGTTTTCCCGTGAAATATGGTGATAGATTATCAGCCGTGCTTGATGTAACAAACCGCGAAGGCGATAATACAAAAAATCTAAAAGCAATGATTAACACATCAATTGCAGACGCCAATTTGGTTTTAGAAGGAAGAAATCCATTCAATGTAAAAGGCAGTTGGCTTTTCAACACAAGAAGAACTTACTATGATTTGATAATAGAACCTTTTGTAAAAAGTGCAAATCTGGTTGATGAAAATACTTCATTCCCTAATTTTTATGATTTTCAGACAAAATTAGTTTTCGGTCCTTTTAATGGTCATAAAATTTTACTGAATGGAATAATATCCCGTGACGGAGTGAATGTAATTAGCGGAAAACAAAGACGAACTGCTGACAGCGTTGGAGTTTATAATCAAACCAAACATAATGTTGCCTCTATTTCCTGGCATTATGCATCATCAAAAAGGTTTCTAAATAAAGTTATTCTTTCTTATTACAGAAATTTCGGTGACACTGATTTCGACTCACAAATTCTCGACCCAACCCTCAATAGAAAAGCTTTTGAAGATGTTCTGCCTGACACAGTAAAGCCGTATCTGTTAAATTTTAAGTTTGATGGTGATTTTGACTATAATAAAATTTCAATTGACAACAAGTCAACTTATCTTTGGGACGAAAATGTTTTCGAAGCTGGAGCTGGAGTTGATTTTATGGAGACTTCTGTAAGATTTAACTTTGAATTAGATCAACAGTTGAAAGCATTATTCTCCGCCAACCCTCAGTTCCGTTCATCTCTCACAGATTTGAAGGATGTTAAAAGATACAGCAGGATGAGATTGTATGCACAAAATACTTTTAAAATTGGTAACAGTCTTTTTATAAATCCAGGATTACGATTTGACTACTTCCAACTTTTAGAAAAAGCATATATCTCTCCAAGAATTTCTTTTAGTTATGCTTTAGATGAAATTACTACTCTTCGTGCTGCATTTGGTATATATTATCAATCTCCCGGTTACGAAAAGTTTTTTGACCAAAATGTTCTTTTCGATCTTGATAAAAAGTACACAAAAAGTCTCAATGCAGAAAGATCAGTTCATTATGTTTTAGGTATTGAAAGATGGCTTAATGAAGAATGGAATTTTAGAGTTGAATCCTATTTCAAAAAGTTCGATGACCTTATAACTCCGAAAATAATTCAAGGCACACAATTTCAAACTGAACTTATTCCGGGAAGAAATCCAATGTTAGCTTCAAGTTGGACAAGACCTGTACCAATCTTAGCAGATTCTGTAACTCAAATCCCTATTAATTCTTCTTATGGAAATGCGTATGGTTTAGAATTTTTACTTGCAAAGAAAAACTCAATGAAAAATTCTAAACTAACAGGATGGATTTCTTATTCTTTTGCTTTTGCTGACAGATATGAAAGAGGAATTAAATATCCTTTCAGATTTGATCAAAGACATACCTTAAATATAGTACTCAATTATGAATTCAAGACCTGGTTCTACGTTGGTTTGAGATGGCAATATGGTTCCGGATTTCCTCTGAGTGTTCCTTTTGGAGTGAAACCGCGTGTTATTTATACAGATACAAATGGTGACGGAATTTTTGACACTCCAATTATAGCTACAAGAAAAACAATATCTAATCCAAATGCAGAAGGAGAAGTTATTTTCAATATTGATTTCAACAATGATAAGTTCAACGCTCGAAAACCACCTTACCACAGATTAGACGTCAGATTTAATTTCCCAACAAGAATTTGGGGAGCTGATTGGACATTTTATCTTGATGTAATAAATATCTACAACAGAAAAAATGTTGTTGGTTATGATTACTTTATCAACGAAGATTTGACAATTGGTAAAGAACAAAATAATATGTTTCCGATTTTACCAACTTTGGGAATTTCTGTTAGGTTTTAATCTTATTAAATTGCAAATAAAAATTTTAATATTTGATGAAAAAATCTATTTTCTTTTGGATACTGGCGTTACTAATAACTATTGGCTCATCAATTTTTCAAAGATTTACTGGTCCAACCTATCCTGTTTCAGGCAAAGCTGATATTGAAGGTATCAAAATTGAGTACAATTTTCCTCGTTCTGCCTCAACATCAAAAGATTGTCAAATCAGTTTTAGAATAAATTCAAGTGAAATAAATAATCTTTCAGCATTTTTGGAATGGAAAAGGTTTAAGTTAAATGAAGAATGGAATATTCAACAGATGATTTACGACAATGGATACTTCACTTCTTCACTTCCCTCACAGCCAGCAGCAGGAAAACTTGAATATTGGGTAAAAATAAATTCGGGAGATAAAGTATATACAATTCCTGACGAGAATGTAGTCATCCGCTTTAAAGATGATGTTCCTTCTTATGCTTTAATTCCTCATATAATTTTTATTTTTCTTGCAATGTTTTTTTCAACAAGAGCCGGATTAGAATATTTCAATCAAAAAGATTATAAAAAATTTCTTTATCCAACTTTAATATTTCTGATTCTTGGCGGGTTAATTTTCGGACCAATTGTTCAGAAATTTGCTTTTGGTGCTTATTGGACTGGAATTCCATTTGGATATGATTTGACTGACAACAAAACTCTGATTGCCTTTGTTTTTTGGATGTTACCGCTTATTTATAGAAACAAACCTGAAACATTTTCAAAACTTGTAGTAACAGCAGCTATTATAACTCTGATAGTATTTCTAATTCCTCATAGTTTATTTGGCAGTGAACTCGATTATACAACTAACAGAAAGATTAACGAATTTTGAATCAATTTTTTATCGCTACACAGGAAACAGATGAGCAGGTTTTTACAGTATCACAATTAACTCAATCAATCAAATTTGTTCTCGAACAGACTTTTGAAGATATTTCCTTAACTGGAGAAATTTCAAATTTCAAATCTTATTCTTCTGGTCATTGGTATTTTAATTTAAAGGACGAGGGAGCAGTCATTAATTGTGTTATGTGGAAAGGATTAAATAGTTATATCTTTTTCAAACCGCAGGACGGAATGAAGGTAGTTCTAAAAGGTAGAATCACCGTTTATCCACCGCGCGGTAATTATCAATTCGATGCACGCTCTATGAAACCTGCAGGTGAAGGTGAACTTCAGGCAGCTTTTGAACGATTGAAAAGAAAATTATTTGAAGAAGGTTTATTTGATGAATCTAATAAAAAACCTATTCCAATTTTTCCACATAAAATTGGATTGGTAACCTCAACCGATGGAGCAGCATTAAGAGATATGATTTCTGTCGCATCACGAAGATTTCCTATTTGTGAGTTAATACTCGCTCCTTGCAAAGTACAAGGTAGTGGCTCTGCTGAGGAAATTGTTGAAAGTATTAAACTTCTCAATAAGCAAAAAGATATTGACCTCATAATTGTTGCTCGTGGTGGGGGTTCGATTGAGGATTTATGGTCCTTCAATGAAGAAATTGTGGCAAGAGAAATTTTCAAATCGAAAATACCAATTATAACGGGAATTGGTCACGAAATTGATTTTACAATAGCTGACTTCGTTGCAGATTTAAGAGCTCCAACTCCTTCTGCCGCTATGGAGATTGCAACTCCGGATATTCAACTGATTAAAGAAAATATTATTAGTGGTCTAAGTGATAATTTTAATAACATTCTTAGTCAATTCAGAAATTACAGAAATGCTCTGTATCAAATCACAAATTCATATTTTTATAAATATCCACTTGACAGAGTCAGAAATTATCAGCAGCAAATTGATACAAGTTTTTACAAATCATCACAATTAATTGACAAGAAAATTCAACTTGCGGATTTATATCTAAAAAAGCTTTATTATAATATGAAAATTTACGATGTTAACAATATGTTAAATCGTGGATTTACTTTAATTTTACAAAAGAATAAATTTGTTAAAAGGATGAAAAATCTTAATCTCGCAGAAGCAATTAAAATAAAATTTTTTGACGGCGAAATTGAAATTAACAATTAATAAAATTTAATGGCTAAACAAAAATCAAACTCATCATTTGAACAAAAACTCAAAAGATTAGAAGAAATTACAGAGCTTTTGGAATCTGAAAATACTTCTTTAGAAGAATCAATAAGTCTTTATGAAGAAAGTGTTCAGCTTTCCAAAGAGTGTATTTCAATTCTTGAGAAAGCTGAGTTAAAAATAAAAAACTTAAAAAACGAAATGAAGGAACTATCAATTAAGGATTTTAATAACAATGAATAATGAACAAAAAACTGAATCTTTTGAAGAAAAATATAAAATACTTTCGAAAGTAAATTATCCATCTGATATAAAACATTTAGATATTTCTGAATTAAAAGTATTGTGCAGAGATATCAGAGATTATTTAATTGATACCATATCTGAAATTGGTGGTCATTTTGGCGGCGGATTAGGTACGGTTGAACTTACTGTTGCAGTGCATAAAGTATTCAACACTCCTTATGATTTGGTAGTTTGGGATACAGGACATCAAGCCTATCCACATAAAATTCTAACCGGGAGAAAAGAAGCGTTAAAAAGAATCAGACAACTCGGCGGCATAAGTGGTTTTCTAAAAAGAACAGAAAGTGAATATGATGCTTTTGGTGCTGGTCACGCAACCACATCCATTTCAGCAGCTTTAGGAATGGCTGTTGGCAGAGACCTGAACAACGAGCCCGATAGAAAAGTAATTGCTATTATTGGTGATGGGGCTATGACCGGCGGTATGGCTTACGAAGCAATGAATAATTCCGGAATCTTAAAATCTGATTTGATAGTTATTCTTAATGATAATAATATGTCTATTGCTCCTAATGTGTGGCAAATTTCTAATTACTTTACAGAAATGATTTCGCATCCTGAGTATAACAGATTCAAAGGACAAATCTGGGATTTAACTGGTAAACTTGACAACTTGGGAGATAGACTTAGAAAAATTGCTTCTCGCTTGGAAAGCGGAATAAAAGCAGTAATCACTCCGGGAATGTTATTCGAAGCTTTAGGTTTCAGATATTTCGGTCCTATAAATGGACACAATTTACATCAAGTAATTAGAATTCTGGAGCATTGCAAGCAGCTAAAAGGACCTATTTTAGTCCATGCCATCACTGAAAAAGGAAAAGGATATAAACCTGCTGAAGGTCACGTTCAAAGATTGCACGCTTCTACACCTTTTGATAAGGTAACCGGAATAGCATACAAAAAAGCTGATGCTCCGAAACCTTATACAACCATATTTGGAAATGCACTTGTAGAAATTGTAAAACAAAATCCAAAAGTTGTCGGAATTACAGCCGCAATGCCGGATGGAACCGGTTTGGATATTCTTCAAAAGGAATGTCCAAAAAATTATTTCGATGTTGGTATAGCTGAGGAACACGGAGTAACTTTTGCTGCTGGTTTAGCTACTCAGGGAATTATTCCTGTTGTCGCAATTTATTCAACTTTTCTACAAAGGGGATTTGATCAGATTATTCACGATGTTGCTCTGCAAAAATTACATATAGTTTTTGTAATGGATAGAGCCGGACTTGTAGGAGCAGATGGCCCGACTCATCACGGCTCATTTGACATTTCTTATCTGAGATTTATTCCCGGAATTGTTCTGATGGCGCCAAAAGATGAAGCTGAATTAAGAAATATGCTTTATACTGCCATTAACTATAAAAAAGGACCTATTGCTTTAAGATATCCAAGAGGTTCCGCTTTAGGTGTTCCTATTAAAGAAGAATTTGAAAATTTAGAAACAGGTAAAGCTGAAATTATTTCGCAAGGCGAAGATGTTGCATTATTAGCTTATGGTTCAATGGTTAACTATTCAATTAAAGCAGCTAATCTTCTTAAGGAAGAAAATATCTCGGCACAAGTTGTAAATATGCGATTTGCCAAACCATTAGATACTGAGTTACTGGATAATATTGCTTCTAAATTTGATAAAGTAGTAACTTTGGAAGAAAATTCAATAATAGGTGGATTTGGCTCTGCAGTTTTAGAATATTTCTCAGATAAGAACTACAAAAATGATGTTTTAAGAATCGGATTGCCTGATGCATTTGTTGATCACGGTACTCAAGAAGAGCTTCATAAAATATTAGGTATTGATCCTTTGGGGATAAAACAAAGAGTAATTTCATTTATTCATACTTATCAAAATCACTAAAGGGTTTACATAAATGGAGAAAGTAAAGTTAGGAGTTATCGGATTAGGTTCAATTTCACAATTAATCCATTTGCCGAATATTTCTAAACTCAATGATGTTTCTCTTTCAGCAGTAGCAGAAGTGAAAAAAAACAGACTGAATCTTATATCTGAAAAATTCTCCATCCAAAATAGATATACTGATTATCGGGAAATGTTAGAAAATGAAGATATTGATGCTATAATTATAGCTACTCCTACTAATACTCACAAAGAAATAGCAATAGATTGTTTATCTGCCGGGAAACATATTTTAGTTGAAAAACCACTTGCCCGAACACACGCCGAAGCAAAAGAAATTGTTGAAGCTGCAAAAAAATATAAAAAGAAATTAATGGTTGGTATGAACTTAAGATACCGACCGGATACAATGCTTTTAAGAAGTATCATCAATTCATCTGAAATTGGCGAACCGTTTTACGCAAAATGTGGATGGATACGAAGCAGAAGTTCTGAAGAAAAATGGTTTACTAAAAAAGAAGAAGCAGGCGGCGGAGTAATTATAGATTTGGGAATTCATTTGCTTGATCTTGCTCTATGGTTAATGAACTTTCCTCAGGTTAGTTCTGTCTCTTGCAAGAATTTTTATCATTTCACAAAAAATGTAGAAGATACTTCAATAAGTTTTATCAAGTTTAAAGATGGTTCTTTAATCAATATCGAAGTGAGCTGGTCTTTAGCTGCAGATAAGGATAATTTTTATCTGACTGTTTATGGAAATAAAGGAAGCGCTTCGTTAAATCCTTTAAATGTAATTAAAAAAATTGATGGACAAATAATAGATTTATCACCCTCTCATTCGGATAATTCTACAGCTTTATTTAAGAAATCTTATGTAAATGAATTGAAAAGCTTTATTGGTGCAGTCAAAGATTTGAATCCTGTATTATCTCCAGGAGAAGAAGCATTAAAGCGTCTAAAGATAATAGAAGCAATGTACTTATCATCAAATAAAAATAAAGAAATAGAAATAGAGTTGTAATATGAGTAAAATTCTTTTAGTTGATGACGAAGCTGATATCCTTGAGTTTCTGAAATATAATCTGGAACTTGAGGGTTATGAAATTACCACTGCACTTAATGGTAAAGAAGCATTGGAAAAATTAACTGAAGATACGGACCTTGTAATTCTGGATTTAATGATGCCGGTTTTGGATGGATTTGAAGTTATTGAAAGAATGAAAAAAAATCCACGCTTCAAAGATATCCCTGTTATTTTCCTCACTGCAAAAAACGGTGAAATAAGTGAGATAAAAGCGCTTGAGCTCGGTGCAGTTGATTATATTCAAAAACCAATTTCTCCTAAAAAACTATTAGCAAGAGTAAAAATAAATCTTAAGAAAACTGAAGATAAAAGTTCAAAACATAAATATCCGATTAAAATAACATACGGACCATTGGTAATTGATAAAGAATCTTTCAAAGTTTTTGTTGATAATGTTGAAATTTATTTTCCAAGAAAAGAATTCGAAATTTTATTTTTTCTAATAAATAATCCTGATAGAGTTTTTAACCGGGAATTTCTCTTAAAGGAAATCTGGGGAACAGATGTATTTGTTGTAGATAGAACTGTTGATGTTCATATTAGAAAAATCCGTGAAAAATTAGGCAAACATTCGGACCTTATAGAAACTATAAAAGGCGTGGGTTATAAATTAAAAAGTGTTAAATAGAATTAAATCATCCTTTAAAATATTTCGCTTCTATTCCAGAGAATATTTTATTTCAATTTTCCTAACAATTCTCGTTGTAATTCCTTTATACTTTAAGTTAATCAGCATAACCTTTTTTTTGATTTTACTATTCATCTCCAGTTCGTTCACTTTCTTTTATCTTTATAGAAAAAGAGAAAAAGAACTCTCAGAAATTGTCCAGATAATAGATAACATTCGTGAAAATAGATATCAGAAATCTGATGAAATTTTACTTAAAGAAAAATTAACCAGACTTGAAAATTCAATCAAAAGAATGTTTGAAAAATCTAAAAATGATATTGAGTATATGAAAAAACTTCAGCGTGCAAGGTCAGAATTTATTGGAAATGTCTCTCACGAATTAAGAACTCCGATTTTTGCTATTCAAGGTTATATTGAAACTTTACTAAACGGTGCAATAGATGATGCTAAAGTGAACAAAAATTTTCTCAATAAAGCAAATCAACACACTATCAACCTTAACAATCTTTTGAATGATCTCATTAATATTTCAATGATTGAATCCGGTGAAATGCAAATGAGTTTTCGATATTTTGAATTAAAACCATATTTGTGTGGACTTATTGAAGAGTATCGTCATCTTGCAGAGGAAAAAGGAATTGAACTAATTCTAAATGAAGTGCCTGCAGAGCTTTATGTTTTAGGAGATAAAGAAAGATTAAAGCAGGTTTTCACAAACTTAATACATAATGCAATAAAATATACTGAACAAGGTCGGGTTGAAATAATAGTTGAAGAGGATAAAAAATTCGTAACAATAATTGTAAAAGATACTGGAATTGGTATCCCCGAATCCGACATTGACAGAATATTTGAAAGATTTTACAGAGTTGATAAAGCAAGGTCAAGGGCTGTTGGTGGAACTGGTTTAGGATTATCAATTGTAAAGCACATACTTGAAGCTCATAATTCAAAAATAACTGTTAAAAGTAAATTAGGCGAAGGAAGTGAATTCAGCTTTAAACTGAAAAAATAAATTTATGAAAAATCCTACTTTATCATTTGTAATCCCTTGTCTGAATGAAGAAAAAACACTGCCTTTAGTTTTAGAAAAAATTTTCTCAATCAAAGAAAAGGAACTATCAGATTTTTCTGTCAGAGTAATTGTTTCGGATAATGGAAGCAGCGACAAATCTATTGAGATTGCAAAATCCTTCGGAGCTGAAGTTATTCATTGTTCAACAAGAGGTTATGGAGCTGCTTTAGATTATGGAATTAGATATACAGATTCCGATTATGTTGTTTTCGCTGACGCTGACGATACCTATGATTTTAGGGAAGCACCAAAATTATTTTTTGAGGCAATTAAAGGATTTGATTTGGTAATCGGAAACAGATTAAATAAAAATCTCCACAGCAAATCAATGCCATTTCTTCATAGATATTTAGGAACTCCGGTTCTGAATGGAATTATTAATTTTCTTTACGCTGGAGTGAATAATAAAATAAAAGACTGTAACTCTGGTTTCCGATGTTTTAATAGGAACTCATATCTGAAATGGAATATTAGCGGAACAGGGATGGAGTTCGCTTCTGAAATGTTAGTTAAAGCCCTAAGTAGTGAAGCAAAAATATCTCACATTGATGTTACACTTCACCCTGACAAAGCTGGTAGAGTCCCGCATCTAAGAACTTGGAGAGATGGTATGAGACATTTGCTCCAAATTCTTGTTGAAGCTCCAAAATTATTTTATCAATCAGGAATTTTCATTTTTTCAGTTTCGTTTTTGGGTATCTTTTTGGGTTGGTTGTTTGGACCTATCAAAGTTGGAATTTTTAGTATTCTTGGTATTCACACAATGCTTATTTTTCTTTTTCTTGGTGTAATAGGTCTCTCTATTTTTTCAATTGGTTTAGGTCTTTCAACTAAGAAGCGAAAATTACCAGCTCTTTATGAATATTTAATAAATTTATCCGAAGACAAATTGTTCTGGTTCTCTCTGTTTACTTTGTTAATTTCACTTGGTTTTATTTTTATACTTTTTTTCCTCTGGGCAAAGAATGGTTTTTCAAACATTGATTTCTCAAAGGATACGATATTTTTTATATCATTAGGAACATTCGGAATTCAATTAGTAAGTTCAATTATTTTTTCACACCTGATTAAACGCGTATAGGTTTTTGTGAAAATTAGAAATAAACACTTATTGTTTGCAACTACCATATATTTTATTCTGTGGATTATCTCTTCCAATTTTCTTATTCACGGAATCAATACTGATAGCATTAGTTATATCTCAATCTCAAAAAAATACTTTGATGGAAATTTTTCAGAAGCGATTAATGCTTATTGGGGACCCTTGTTTTCCTGGCTGATTTTGCCTGCTTTCCTACTGAAAATAGAACCTCACATCTTTGCCCGAATCATATTTGGAATTTTTTCTTTTATTTTATTTATCCTAATTGATAAATTCTCTTCTAAACTAAAACTTAATGATAATCTAAAAACTCTGGGATTGTATTTCATTATTCTTCCGGCAATTTTCTTTTCTTTCTATAGATTAACGCCAGACTATCTTCTACTTATTTTAACATTATTTTATGTTTACCTTGCTTCAGAAGATAATTTTTGGAGAAAGAAAAGTTTGGTATTACTATCATCGGTTTTAGGGGCTTTAATGTTCTTAACCAAAAGTTATGGAATGGCTTTTTTCTTAGCTTTTCAGACTTTCATACTTTTAATTCATTATTTATCAATCAGAAAAATAGACAAGACTATTTTAATAAATTATTTTCTAAGTTTACTTTTATTTTTTATTCTCATCTCTCCGTGGATTTATTTATTGAGTAATAAATATGGTAATTTGACAATTTCTACCTCTGGAGCAATAAATATCAGAATTGTTAATCCGGAGTTAAACTTTAGACATCCGCCAATTGAATCGGGATTCGCCAATCCATCAGATAAATATTCAATCAGTGCTTGGGATGATCCTGATTTAAATGCTTATCCAAAATGGAATCCGTTATCTTCTTTTGATAATATTCAATATTTTGCAAAGAATACAGTCAAGAATATTCTTAAACTGTTTGTTTTTGTATTAGCTTTTGCTCCTATTATTACTTTTTCAATCTTTTATTTAAAGAAGAAGGATTTTCAAAATCAGGCTTTATTAACAGTTCTAATTGCCGGATTGATTTATGGTTTGGGCTATACACCTATTTATGTAGAGAACAGATATATCTGGCCAAGTTTTGTTTTATTTACCTTGGTTGGTTTATCAGGTTTTAATTCTTTTTCAAACAGATTAAATAAAACCCGATTAACTATAACAAGCATAATAATTATTCTTTCTTTCGTTCCTTTTTTTATTTATGGGATAAATCAGCAATTACCAACAAAATCATCTTATTATCAGGCAAAATCAATAAAAAATAAATTCGGAATTGAAGGAAATTTCGCTTCAACTAATTATTGGTCAGATGGATTAGCTATTTCATATTTTCTTAACTCCAAATTTTATGGCACTGAAAAGTTACCAATAATTAGCCCAAAATTATTTGAAAAAGCCCAAAAAATGGGAATAAACTACATTTTTGATTATTCAGAATTATCCGATACTGCTATTGCTTTAGAATTCATTGGTAAAATTGATTCGATTAGAATTTATAAAGTCCCGCAATTATGATAGAAAAAATTTGCCTGAAAAATTCATTTTTATTACTTTTACAGCTCGAAAAAAGAAAAATAGGATAACAAATGTACGCAGTAGTTGATATAGCTGGTCAACAGTTTAAAGTTACAGAGAACACAAAGTATTATGTCCCTCGATTAAAAGAGGAAGAGAATGCAGAAATTGTTTTCGATAAAGTTTTGCTATTGACAGATGGTAAAACTACAAAAATTGGTAATCCATTAGTTGAAGGTGTCAAAGTTACAGCAAAAATTCTCTCTCACATAAAAGACGACAAAGTTATTGTCTTTAAAAAGAAAAGAAGAATTTCTTACAAAAAAACAAGAGGACACCGACAACAATTAACAAGAATTGAAGTGATAAGTATCAGTTAATAAAGTTAAAGTTAAAGTATAAGTTAAAGTTTAAGGAGTATTTTTATGGCACATAAAAAAGGACAAGGCTCATCTCGTAATGGTCGTGATAGTAATGCACAAAGATTGGGAGTTAAAAGATTTGGAGGACAAAGAGTTCTCGCAGGAAATATCTTAGTTAGACAAAGAGGCACTAAATTTCACCCTGGTGAAAATGTATCAAAAGGCAAAGACGATACTCTTTTTGCTTTGATAGATGGCGTTGTTAAGTTTGAGGTGAAAAGAGGTAATAGACAATATGTAAGTGTATATCCCCTTCAGTAATTTTTTATAAAAAAGCCCTCTTAAAAGAGGGCTTTTTATTTGTTCGTATCCTTTAAAATCCTAATCTTTCCATATCCGCTACTAAAGACTTAACTGCATTAACAGAATTATCCAACAATGATTTTTCTTCCTGGTCTAATGAAAATTCAACTACCTTTTCAACTCCGTCTTTACCAAGAATAACAGGCACTCCAACATAAAAACCATCAACTCCATATTGACCATTAAGATAAGCACAAACTGGCAGTACTCTTTTTTCATCATAAATGATAGCTTCTGCCATAGAAATTGAAGCTGAAGCTGGAGAATAAAACGCTGAACCTGTTTTTAATAATTTTACTACTTCTCCACCTGCTTGCTTAGTTCTTTCGACCATTGCTTTCATTACTTCGGCTGCTTTAGTTTTATCAGAATATTTCTGTTCTAACAGTTCCATAACGGGGATACCATTGACATTTGCATATCTTACGATAGGAACCATTGTATCACCGTGTCCTCCAAGCACGAGTGCATTCACATCTTTTACCGAAACACCAAGCTCCCACGCAATAAAAGTCGCAAACCTCGAAGAATCTAAAACACCTGCTTGCCCCATCACTCGGTTATGTGGAAAACCAGTGATTTTCTGAAACAGAGTTACCATTGCATCCAAAGGATTGGAAACTATAATTACTATTGAATCAGGAGCAAATTTTTTAACATTTTCAGCAACAGTTTTCATAATGTTAGCATTGGTAACTAATAAATCATCTCGACTCATACCGGGTTTTCTTGGTAAGCCGGCAGTAATAATAACCAAATCTGAACCTTCAATGTCTTTATAATCATTGGTGCCTTTAACATTAACATCAAAATCATCAATGCGTGATGCTTCAGCAATATCGAGACATTTACCTTGAGGTAAATCTTCTACGATATCGTACATCACAACATCACCTAATTGTCTTGCAGCAATTAGTTGAGCTAAAACCCCACCAATTTGACCACCACCAATTAGAGCAATTTTTTTGCGTGCCATTTTTTCTCCTCTTAATTTTTTTGAAAATAATTACACGAGAACAATTTTAGTCAAGTTTTAATTTTAAAATTGTTTCCATTCCGTCTTTAGTTTTATTAAATGTTATTTCATCCAAGTAAATTTTCATAAGATAAATTCCTCTGCCGGAATCTTTCAAAAGATTTTCAGGATGTGTGGGGTCTGGAATTTCAGCTGGATTAAAACCTTCTCCTTGATCTTTTACTTTAATCGTTAAATAATCGTCTTCAACAGTAACATCTACGAAAACTAATTTGTTTTTATCTGATTTGTTTCCGTGTTTGATAGCATTTGTTATTGCTTCAGTGATGGAGATAAGCAGACCATTTATTTTATCTTCCTTTAAATTGAGTTCTACAGCAAAGTAATTAATAAACTCTTCTACTGTAATTAGATTTCTGGAATCGCTCTCTATTTCAAGATGATAAGTTTTCTTTTCCAAATTAATATTTTTTTTATAAGTAAATTAAGTTCAATGATTAGAAATTCCAATTGATATTCAAATTCATATTTCCCTGTTGACGAGGTTGTGAATTTGATAATTTTATTATTTCAAAATATCCTTGAAGATTGAATGTGAGACTTTTAAAAATCCTTGCTCCAATTGAGGTAATAGGTCCATAGCTTGAATAGCTGTTATCAAAGAGTTTATTTTTTTCTTTGTAATTAAAAGTTGAGAGGTCAAAGTATCGGACACCAATTGCAAAGGTAAAACTTTCTGATAGGAAAATAAATTTTGGTTCAAGAAATAATTCCCTTAAAAATCTTTTCGGTTTTTCGGAAAATGATTTCCAATTAAAATCACCCTGCTCGGATAATTTAACATATCCAAGAAAATTAAGATTTATCTTTTTTGTAAGAATAATTTGAGTTGAATCCAATGCTGTAAATTGCCTGTATGAGAAACTTCTAAGATTTGAGTTCAAATCCTCAAAATCATAGCTTGTGTAGTTTGCCGAAACTTCAAAAATATTAGTTGAATTAAGTCCTGATGAATTTAATTCTAAACCTGTTCGTAACCTTATCACTCTATTTATATTATTATTGGAACTTTTTGAAGCAAAAATATAAACTAAATGAGATTGGCTTCCTTCAATATTGGTAAAGATAGAAAAATATGGATTAATAATTCTATAATACTCCAATTTAACAATTGTCAAAATTTCATCTCTATCATCATCATTTAATATGCTTGGAGTATCATATTTTAGCTTGCTCTGATAAAGATTGAAAGCTATTCTATCTTTTGTGGAAATAATAAAATCAGTGCCTAATGCAATAGTTCCATAAATACTTGTATTGTTCTTCTGCTCTTCAGATTCCTGCCTTTGTTCGAAAAGAATCTGGTTCATTCCCGGATATGAAATAATTTTATTTTTCTCATCCCGTTCATTGATGAGTATTCTCAAATTACTTTTTAACTTTTCAGAATTATATATCAGTGCAGCATCCAACTCTAATTTTAGTTCGTCAACTTCGCTGTCAAAATTTGGTATGTTTTGGGTGCCTGTTAATTTGTAACGAGTTTCTCTGTTAATTTTTCTAAAACTCAGCTTACCTTCTGTTTCGAGATTCAGGTTATTAAGCAATTCAATAAAAATGAGTTTATTGGAAACAATATATTGAGTTTCGATTCTGCTTTGAATATTATTTTTTATATTGAAGTTTTGGGATACGAGAGAATCCGCAGAGAAATAAAAGTCTTTTCTGTTTTTTGAAAATCTAAAATTAAAATCGTTTAAAACAGATCTATCAAAATTCTTGAGTAAGTTAAAACCTATTAATCTTACATAGTTTTTTCTCGGAGATATGTCCTCATTTTTAAGCTTTATTTCTGAATCTAAATCAAAGTCTGATAAATTTAACTTTTTAGTTTCTGATTCTAAGCCATACACAACTCCGTTATTACTTTCACCAATTTGACGATTATTTGTTAAACCCAAATTCGGAATAATAATTATTCGATCATTAATTAATTTTATTCTTGAAAAGAGTAACGCAGAAGAAATTGACGATTGATTAATTTCTAATAATCTGCTGTCCGATAGAATAGAATTCTCTGCTTTAATTCCTATATCAAAATCTTTTGAGAATTGATTAATCAAGAACATCTGAAACTGATTTTCATCTCGAACCGTATTCTCTCTACCTTCAATATAGGATGACTTTAAATTTTCTGAGAGTCCAAAAGAAAAATTATTTATAGTCGCAGAGTATCTCAGCCAGGTTGATAAATTATATGTATTCAACTGCTTTTCAAAAAAAGAATATAATCTGTTTTTGGTAACACTTAGTTTAACAAAGTCTAAACTGTCCGGTCTTGTCTGAGTAAAAGATAATCCAGAATAAATTATTACGAAGAATAAAATCACTTGGACGAGATATTTCTTTGAAAATATTTGCAATTCAGTTCAATGATTGTAGTTACTTAAATTTCATAGATAATTAGAAATAACCGATTAGAGAACAATTTGATTTTTTATCAAAATATTTTTGTAAGGAAAAGTTTTTATAAATAAGTTTTGAACAAGATAAAAATTATTTTATGAATGAACCTTGAAAAATTTATTTCCATCACATAGAGAAAATTACAACTTAGAACTATTTATCTGGATCAGCTCATTAATCTTTCTCTTTTTTTCTTATCATTCAGATTCATCTTCTCATTTTACAATATGTCCTCTATCTTTATCAGGCATTAAATATTGTCCGGGTTGTGGATTGGGAAAATCAATTTCTGCCATATTAAATGGAGACTTTCGCCAATCATTACAGTATCATTACTTAGGAATACCAGCTCTTATAATAATTCTAATGCGAATAAAATCCTTAATAACATTTAAGGCAAACTTAAGAAAAAATAATCTGAAAGGTGAAAGTTATGAATAATGTTTTCCAATTAATGCCTAACCTCGAAGGTCAGGAAATGAGATACATTCAGGAATTGATAAATAATCTTTCTGAATCTCAGGCACAACAGTTTGCAACTGCTTATTTATCAAGAAGAAAAGACCCTACTAATATTCTCATATTTGCTATCGTTGGTTTTCTCGGAATAGCTGGCGTTCATAGATTTGTTTTGGGTCAAATAGGAATGGGAATACTTTACTTGTTTACGTATGGACTTTGTGTAATTGGAACAATTGTAGATTTAATCAATCATAAAAACTTAGCATTTGAATATAATGTTAAAGTAGCAAATGAAGTTCTTTCCCTAATTAAGCAATACTCTTAAACTTTAAATTTATTTCTAGAGACTTCTGAAATATTGTTCGTTTGTCAGTCTGAGCCTGTCGAAGACCGACAATTTTGAAGCAAATTACACTTCGACAAGCTCAGTGTGACACACTTCTACTTCGCTCAGTGTAACAGTTACTTTGAATTATTCAGAAGTCTCTTCTAATTAATTGTAGCACAGATTAGTAATCTGTGCTACAGCACCATTTAAAAACTGATAATGTTTTTATTTTGAGGAAAGATTTAAACTAAAGAAGACAACAAGATAATTTTTCAAAGGTCTATTTTTCTAAATACCAATTCTTATATGATTTGAGTAAATCCAGGCTTTGTTATCTCTGAAAACTTCAACTCGGTAAGCGCCGCTTTCGTTTATTTCAAGTTTGCTGTTTATTGCATTGATTTCTGCAATTTGTAAACCATTTTTAATAATTCTTATAGTTCCTGTGATGCCTGGTAACAATACATTCAGATAAACTTTATCAGGTGAACTGATATAATCACCCATATTAAAAATTTTTCCATTCTGTTCAGCAAAAAACCTAAATCCTCGTGAATCACCATTATAATCATTTGCAATAAAACAGCTTCCGGATTTTATTGCTTTATAAATTTGCCACTTAGCTGATTCAATCTCTTTTGAACTTTTACTTTTTTTAAGGCTCTTTTCTAAAAGAACGTGAGTTCTGACTGATTTGAACAATACTTTATATGGAAAAATTTCGACCTCTAAAAATCCGAGCAAGTTATATTTATGCGCGTGAGCATCAACTCCTCCGATTCCGACAACTTTTCTTTTCAAGTTAAGTTCATCCCACAATTTCAAAGTTTCTTCTGCCGGAGCCGTAATAGTTTTAAGAGGATGAATAAAAGAACGATATTTATTTTCCTCTGTAAGATTTTCCATCCATTCAGACATATGATTCCATATTTCTAATCCGTCAAATTCATCTATTTCCCAATCTGTCCAGGGATAAGGCGGATGTTCAGCCATATGTTTTCTTTTTTCGTGAGGATGTGCTATTATACCAACTCCACCAAGTTCTTTTACCCTTTGAACATATTTCTTTGCGGGAGTTCTTGTAGAGAATGCGTCATTGATTCCAAAAGCAAGGTAATGGTTTTTGTTGTTTTTATCATTTATTTCACATCCAACCAAGCAAAGAGTATTACCGTACCATTTTTCATAACCTTCGTGTAAACCACGAACCGTGTTATGGTCTGTAATAATTATAAAATCTAATCCAACTTCATCAGCGTATTTGGCTATTTCCGGAATTTCACCAGTGCCGTCAGAAAATTTTGAGTGAATATGAATCGAACCGACGTATTCGTGCATAATTTTTAATTAAAATATTATTAAGAAAAAAGAGAGATAAAAACTGAGTTGAATAATTATGACATTTACAAAACGGGAACCAACTCATTGTTTTTGATTCATTTCCTCTAATCTGCCTAATGATTTACTTGCCAATGGAGCTAAATCTGAATTTGGGAATTCATTTACTATTTTCTCCCAGTGTTTTTTTGCCTTATCATAATTACCGCGAGTAGCTTCAATTACTCCTAAATTATAAATCGCACTCAAATCGTTTTTGTCAATTTTTAATATATCATTCGTTAACTGCGCAGCTTTGTCCAATTGACCTTTATTATAAAATATTGTCGAAAGACTGAGCATAATATCTTTTCTCTTTTTATCTATGCTCAATATTTTCTCATAATACTTTTGTGCTTCATCAATTTTATGAGCCATTGCTAAAAAGTCGGCATATTCTCTCATCTTTGCAGTATCGTTTGGATTTTCTTTCATAGACTTTTCATACTCTTCTAACATTTTTTTTGCTTCTTCATTTAATCCAAATTGTTCGTGTTGTTTCTTGAGATTTCTGTGAACTTCGTCATCAGGCATCTGTTCTGAAACCTGATTTTCTTTTGAAGGCGACTTTTCTATTTGAGTATAAAAAACTAATCCTAAAATGATTACAACTATTGCGGCTAAATAAATATATGGTGTCTTGATTTTCAATTTTAATCCTTTTATAAATTTTATAATTCTACTTCAACTAACGTCAAATATTTTGAAGATTGTTTAATAGTCATCTCAGTAATTTTGCTTATTAAAAGATTTGTTCTCTCATCCAAACTATCTTCATAAGCTTCATAAGCATCTTCAGAAGAAAAAACATAGATTTCCTGAAAGTTATTTGGCTTTCCTTTTACCTCATAAACAGAATATGATTCCATTCCTTCCGGTTTAATGAGAAGCTTTAATTCTTTGATTGAATTAATATATTCTTCTCTTTTTTCTGCTTTTATTTCGTATTGTACTGTAAATATAACTTTTGACATTATTGCTCCAGATTAGTTTTCAAATTTCTATTTCTCCGGAAAAAACAAGTTTTGCCGGACCAGTTAAAGATAAGTTTCTTATCCTTTGATTTTCTATTTCGAAATTTACAATTAAACTATCGCCTCCCCAAGTTTTTATTTTAATTGGAGGTAATTTTTTTTGATTCAAAAAATTCACTAAAGCCACAGCAACAGAACCTGTTCCGCAAGCAAGTGTCTCGTTTTCTACTCCCCTTTCATAAGTTCGTATGACAATTTCGTTTTCAGTTTCCTGATAGAAATTTACGTTAGTTCCTTGCGGATTGAAATCAGGATGATATCTTAATTCTCTACCTAATTCTAAAACTGGGAAACTCTTTAAATCTTTATAGAATGAATTTGGCACAGAATTATTATCAAGAACATCTGCTATATTTATCACCAAATGCGGTGAACCGGTGTTAATAAATGAAGCTTTTATTAATTGATTATAAACTTTTACTCTGAAGTTCTGTTTAACCTGCGTTGGACTTTTCAAATAAAACTTCGTTAGTTCATTTTCAATAATCTCTCCTTTGTATTCAATTCCATCGCAAAGAAAACTTAAGTTATTTCCTTTGTTTCTTTCAGAGATATTTGAGTACCATATTGCACACCTTGCTCCATTTCCGCAAAGACTTCCTTTAGAACCATCTGAATTAAAATATTCCATTCGGAAATCATAATCGGAAACATCAGAAATAATTATTACTCCATCAGCACCAATACCAAATCTTCTATCGCAAAGTTTCTTAATTTGTTCAGAACTTAACGATAATCCGGGATTATCTTTTAAATCTATAAAGATAAAATCATTTCCGGCACCGGTTAACTTGTTAAATTTAATTTTGCCCATAGTCTATTGATTTACTTACACAAAAATAGTTTTTTTTTTACTAATTAAATTTTCATTGTGAATTTTTTAATTCTTCTTAAGAAAATTCGTTGATAAATTGCATTGTTCACTTTGTTTTTCCTATATTTGCCAATAAAAGAGCGATATCGTTGTTTTAATTCTCCCAAAATTTTATTTAGAATGATTGAAAATTATCATAGATGGAATTCTCTATATCTGAACAGAGACTTTGAAATGTTGACTTTTGGTGAACGCGGTTTGCCAATCATTATTTTCCCAACTTCAGGCGGCAGATATTATGAAGCTAAAGACAGAGGAATTGTCAATTCTATTTCTGACCTGATTGATGAAGGCAAAATTATCTTGTTCTGCCCGGATAGTGTTAATAATGAAAGTTGGTATAATTACTCTGCTGAGCCCAAATACAGAGTTCTCAGACATATTGAATATGAAAAGTGCATACTCAATGATGTAATTGAATTTGCAAAACATAAAACGGGATTTAAGAAAGTTGCATTGACTGGCTGCAGTTTTGGAGCTTATCACGCTGCAAATATGACTTTCAAACATCCTGATAAAGTTTCGCATCTTCTTACTATGGGTGGTGGCTTTGATATTAAGCAATTTATTTTTGGTTACTATGATGAGAATTGTTATTATAACAATCCATTAGATTATTTACCAAACCTTACTGATGATTGGTATTTAAGCAGAATTCAAAAAATTAATATTTCAATAAGGACAGGAGATAAAGATTTCTGCCTGCCAGAGAATGAAAAACTATCGAACACTTTAAAGTCAAAAAATATTGATCACGAATTTGAAGTCCGCCACAATACAGGACACGATTGGCACTGGTGGCTTGATATGTTTAGAAATTACATTTTAGAAATAACAAAACTTTAAAAGGAGTAGCTATGAAAAAAATAGGAATATTGTTTGGTCAGGAAAATACTTTTCCGCCAGCTTTTGTTGAAAGAGTAAACTCTAAAGGAGAAAAAGATATCACTGCAGAATTTGTAAAAGTTGATAAAGTAGTTCAAGGCGAACCTTTGGGTTATGATGTAATTATTGACAGAATTTCTCAAGATGTTCCTTTTTATCGTGCGATGTTGAAAAATGAAGCAATTACAGGAACAGCCGTTATAAACAACCCTTTTTGGTGGACAGCAGATGATAAATTTTTCAATAATGCTTTGGCAACCAAAATAGGTGTCGCTGTTCCTAAAACCGTAATTCTTCCTTCTAATCAACACCCGCCTGATACAAATGAACGTTCATTCAGAAATTTAGCTTATCCACTTGATTGGGAAGGCATATTCAATTACGTAGGATTTCCGGCTTATTTCAAACCTTTTGCAGGCGGCGGATGGAAAAATGTTTACAGACTAAATTCACCTGAAGAATTCTTTCAGGCGTATAATGAAACCGGTCAATTAGTTATGATGTTGCAGGAAGAGATTGTCTATACAGAGTATTTTAGATGTTACTGTCTTGACAGAAAAGATGTGCATATTATGCAATATGATCCCAAGCAGCCACATCATCTTCGCTATGTAAGAAATCCAAAACCGATTGAAGAAAAATTGTTAAAGAAAGTTCACGATGGAGTAATTGCGTTGAATGTAGCTCTCGGTTACGATTTTAATACAGTTGAATTTGCTGTTAGAGATGGTGTTCCATACGCAATTGATTTTTGTAATCCTGCTCCGGACGCTGACGTTAATTCAGTTGGAGTTGATAACTTTGAATGGATTGTTGAAGCTGCAGCAAATATGGCAATAAACAGAGCAAAAACTCATAAGCCGGGTCAGAATAATTTGACTTGGGGTCAATTTATTAATTCATTTGCAAATAATAAACCATTAAAAATTTGAATAGGTGTACAATATGCTAAATCCTGAAATATTTACTCTTGGTGTAGAAGAGGAATTCCAGATAGTTGATCCGATAAGTCGTGAATTGAAATCTCATATTGAGCAAATTCTTGACAGCGGGAAATTAATTCTTAAAGAAAGAGTTAAGCCGGAAATGCATCAATCTGTAGTAGAGATAGGAACTGACGTTTGTAAAAATGTTAAAGATGCAAGAGACCAAGTAACCAAGTTAAGAACAGATTTAGGAAAACTCGCAATTCAAAATAATCTAAGAATTGCAGCAGCCGGAACGCATCCTTTCTCTCACTGGAAAGATCAGAGAATTACCTCAAACCCGAGATATAAAAATATAGTTGATGATATGCAGCAGGTTGCAAGAGCAAATTTAATCTTTGGCCTTCACGTTCACGTTGGTGTTGATAGCAGAGATATAGCAATCCATATTATGAACGCTGCAAGGTATTTTCTCCCTCACCTGTTTGCCCTTTCTACAAATTCGCCTTTCTGGCTTGGAAGAAATACCGGATTTAAATCCTATCGAAGTAAAGTATTTGATAGATTCCCTCGAACTGGAATTCCGGATTTCTTTATGAGTCTCTCTGAGTATGATAATTACATTAACTTACTTATCAAAACAAACTGTATAGATGACGCTAAAAAAATCTGGTGGGATATTAGAGTCCATCCTTATTTTCAGACACTTGAATACCGTGTGTGCGATGTACCAATGAGAGTTGATGAGACTATTTGTTTAACTGCACTCATTCAGGCAATTACAGCAAAACTTTACAAGTTGATTAAACAAAATCTTGGCTTCAGACTTTATCGAAGAGCTTTGATTGCAGAAAATAAATGGCGTGCTGCACGATACGGAATTCATAGTAAACTTATTGACTTCGGTAAACAAGAAGAAGTTGATTTCAAACAACTTGTAAATGAATTACTTGAATTCGTTGATGATGTTGTTGATGAACTCAAATGCAGAGAAGAAGCTCACTATGCTAAAAGGATTCTTGAAATGGGAACAGGAGCAGACAGACAGCTCGATGTTTATGAACAATCAAGAGACCTTAAAAATGTAGTTGATTTCATTATTGATGAAACTCATTTCGGTCTTGATCTTAAATAATAATCTGAAATTCTAAGTATGCATAAACAAGAAATAAAAATCACTACCATTGATTTATATAATAATGAGCCTAACGAAGGAATGCGATGTATTCGCGATATTGTAAAAGAAGTTTCAAACTTTTATGACTTCCCTATCAATTATGATGTTTATGAAACTCGTTATAAAGATGTAATTCCTTCTTTAGATTACGATATTTATATTTCATCCGGAGGTCCCGGAAGTCCATTCGAGGGTGAAGGCACGGAATGGGAGAGAAAATACTTTGACCTTTTAGATAAAATCTGGAATTATAATCAATCAAATTATGATAAGAAAAAATATATTTTCTTTATATGTCACTCCTTTCAGATGATGGCAAGATTTTTTCAGTTTGGTGAAGTGAACAAACGATTTATCAACTCTTTTGGAATTATGCCTTTTGAAAAAACTGAAAAAGGAAAATCAGACTCAATTCTCAAAGACCTGTCTAATCCATTCTATGCTGCTGATATAAGACATTGGCAGGTTGTAAATGCTGATTATTCTAAATTAGATGAATTAGGTGCTTCCATTCTCTCTTGGGAAATTCCTGAAGAAGAAAACAAAGATAATCCAGCAATCACCGCAGTAAGGATCTCAAATGAAATTGTTGGAACTCAATTTCATCCTGAAGCAGACCCTGCAAGTATGCTCTACCACTTCAGGCAACCTGAAAGAAAAGAGTATGTTGTAAAAAGATATAACGAGGATAAATATTTTGAAATGATTGAATGGCTAAAAGATCCTAACAAAATTATTAAAACCCGACAGACCGTTCTACCTGGCTTTCTTAAAAATGCAATTGATGAACTTACTACCGTTACTGCATAATTAAATAAGGAATATTTATGATATCAGAACTTAGAAATAAATTTAATTCTGAATTTAATGAAAACACTTATCAGGAATTTCTCAATTACTTAAATTCAATGTTAAAATTCCCTGCTGATTTCAGGGTATGCGAAACACCTATGTTCCTTTCAGATGATTTCAAGAAAGAACTCTTGTCTGCTTGCGATAATATTACCAATCAATTATGTGATGAAAATTTCCTAAAAAGTTCTGTAAATGCAATTCCAAAAAATCTAATTGTGCCTAATGATACAAAACATCCAATCTTTCTCTCATTAGATTTTGCCATAACTCAAGATGAAAATCAATTCATTCCGAAACTTATTGAGCTGCAAGGCTTTCCAACTTTGTATGGTTATCAAATTTATCTTGATAAAGCCATAAGAAAATATTTTCATATTCCAGATGGTTTCACTGCATATTTCAATAACTATAACTATTCATCTTACGTTGAAAAATTAAGACAAATCATAATTGGAAATGAAAATCCTGAGAACGTAATACTTTTAGAAATTCAACCAGAGTTTCAAAAAACAAGAATTGATTTTGCAGCGATGGAAGAACTTATAGGAATTAAATCGGTTTGCATTACTGATGTGATTAAACGAGGGAAAAATCTTTTCTACAAGTCTGACTCAAAAGAAATACCTATCAAAAGAATTTACAATCGTGTGATATTCGATGAACTAATCAGAAAAGATATTAAATCAGATTTTAGTTTGCTTGATGATGTTGATGTTCATTGGGTTGGTCATCCGAATTGGTTCTTTAAAATCAGTAAATTCACTCTTCCTCAACTCAAAGGCAAATATGTACCTGAATGCTATTTTCTTAATCAACTTGATAAATATCCTGATGATTTATCGCAGTTTGTTCTTAAACCACTTTTTTCGTTCGCTGGATTAGGAGTTGATGTTGATGTTACAAAGAAAAAACTTGATTTAATTTCTGACCCTGATAATTATATTCTTCAACAAAAAGTTGAATACGCACCTGTAATTAAAACACCGGATGATTATTCGAAAGTAGAGATTAGAATGATGTATTTATGGGAAGAGAATGCTTCAAAACCTGAACTTGTTCTTAATTTAATTCGGACAAGTAAAGGCAAAATGATGGGCGTTGATTTTAACAAAAATAAAACCTGGGTTGGTTCAAGTGTCGCTTATCATAAAGATTGAGTAAAAAAAGAATACCTTGGGTAAAATTTTACAAACAAGAAAAATGCAATCGCACGCTGATAACACAGATTAAACTGATTTTCGCAGATTTTTTATCAGTGCAAATCCTTCATATATGTGTTCTCTCAAAAAATCATTGAAAAATCAACATTCAAAATTTATAATTAACCACTAATTCTATTGATTAGACAAGTTATCACAGAATTTTATCAATGCATATCTATTGCATTTGTGTCCTCAGCCTTCTACTCGGTAATTCAAATTAAATTTTATTCAAAATACATACTTTGTATTTTGTTATATTCGCTAATAAAAAAACATCTTATTAGAATATTATGATTATATACTACTTCCATGTTACAAAACACTCAAGAGAGAAATATCAATTAGAGGAAAATCTCTTTTCACTTCAAGGAGATTTAATTGTTGCTGATTTCAAAACCGCAAGAGTTCTTGCCGATAAAATAAATAAAGTAAGAATGGAAGAAGGGAAAGTCTCCCAATTAGTTACTGCAGGTCAAATAAATGCACTTGGTCTGCTACACGAAATCTTTCACCTGATAATTCGTAAATATGAAGATGAACAAAATCCGGGAGTGTTCCAGAAAACTTTATCATTCTTGAAAGACAATCTCTCTGAAGAAGAACTCGAAAAAACACTATTAAAATTTGTCGAAGAATTCCCACCATTACCTGTATTTCAAAAATTACAAACACCCGAAGAGTATCTTAATTCTAAAACAGATAATAAACTAAACAGAGAAATAATTCTTGAAGAGTTAATTTTATTAAATCTTGAAAACATAAATCCAGCAACTCACCAACTAAAAGAATTATACACAGACGAAATTTTAACACAAGAAACATCATACAAAAAAATTATTGAAAAAACAGAAGAGTTCTTTGAACAAGATGTAAAAATAGGCGGCGAAAATATTAGTCTAATTGCTTTTTTAAGAAAACCGCTGGTTGTTAATCCTTATAATATTGATTTACAACTTGAGTTTGTAAAAGAAAATTGGAAAGTTTTTTTAGAAGAAGGATATTTAATTAAGATTTTAAGTGGTAAAGATTTGATTTATGAAGATTCAAAACTTTTTGCAAAACACACTCCATTTGAAAAACCAACTCCTCCTGTTCCAAAATATGATTCTGATTTTACATACTTACAAGAAATAAAAAGTAAAATTGAACAGGGGAAAATTCTATCACCTGAAGAATATGAGTACTATCAGTTAGAAATTCCGAATTTTACCCCTGATATTGATTGGATGCCCAATGTTGTAATGATTGCGAAAAATACTTTTGTCTGGTTAGATCAATTATCTAAAAAATATAAAAGAGAAATCAAAAGATTGGATCAAATTCCCGATGAAGAATTAGATCAATTAGCAAATTGGAATTTTAATGCTTTATGGTTGATAGGTATTTGGGAACGAAGTTCAGCTTCTCAAAAAATAAAACAGATGACCGGCAATCCTGATGCTGCTCCTTCCGCTTATTCTTTGTATGATTATGTAATTGCAAATGAATTAGGTGGTGAGAACGCTTTTCTGAATTTGAAATACAGATGTTCTATTCGAGGTATAAGACTCTCATCGGATATGGTTCCAAATCATACAGGAATTTTTTCAAAATGGATAATAGACAAACCGCATTATTACATTCAAGCTCATACTCCTCCATTTCCAGTTTATAGATTTACAGGTCCGAACTTATCAGAAGATCCCAAAATTGAAATCAGAATTGAAGACCAGTATTACAATCGTTCTGATGCAGCAGTTGTATTTGAAAGAATTGATAGAATTACTGGCGAAAGAAGATACATTTATCACGGAAATGATGGTACAAATATGCCGTGGAATGATACCGCACAATTAAATTTGATGTCTGCAGAGGTTAGAGAATCTTTGATACAAACCATTATGCACGTTGCGAAAAAAACACCGATAATCAGATTCGATGCTGCGATGACACTTACTAAAAAACATTATCAAAGATTGTGGTTCCCGATTCCTGGTACTGGCGGAGCTATTCCATCCCGTGCTGAATATGGAATGACTCGTTCACAATTTGATGAACTTATGCCAGAAGAATTTTGGAGAGAAGTTGTTGATAGAATTAATAAAGAAATGCCGGATACATTACTTCTTGCTGAAGCTTTCTGGTTAATGGAAAGTTATTTTGTCAGAAGTCTTGGTATGCACAGAGTTTACAACTCAGCTTTTATGCATATGTTTATGAAAGAGGAAAACGAGAAATACAAAGAACTAATTAAAAATACTTTACTCTACGATCCGGAAATTCTTAAACGATATGTAAACTTTATGAGCAATCCTGATGAGGAAACTGCAGTAAATCAATTTGGAAAAGGCAGAAAATATTTTGGCATTGCTACTGTTATGGTTACAATGCCGGGACTTCCAATGTTTGCTCACGGACAAGTAGAAGGTTATTCAGAAAAGTATGGAATGGAATATAAGAGAGCTTATTATAATGAATTTCCTGATGAACATTTAATCTGGCAGCATAAAAAAGAAATTTTCCCGCTGCTGAAAAAAAGATATTTATTCAGCCAGGTAAACAATTTTTACCTATTTGATTTCATTGATTCGAAAAATCATATAAACGAAAATGTGTTTGTTTATTCCAATAGTTTTAAAGAAGAAAAAGCTTTAGTGCTTTTCAATAATTCATACATTGCAGCAATTGGGAGGATAGACTTTTCCTGCAATAAAATTAACTCAGACGGTAAAATAGTAAATATTAGAGTTGCTCAGGCTTTAGGATTAAGGAATAACGAAAGTTACTTTTACATAGCAAAAGAATTTGTGCATAGTGATGAATTTATCATAAAAGGAAGTGATGCCTGGATTTTTGGAATTTACTTCCAACTTTCCGGCTATGAGAGAAAAGTATTTCTGGAATTTAAGGAAGTTTATGATACAGATGGAAGATATAATCGTGCTTATAAACATTTGCAAGGTAAGTCAACTAAATCAATTGATGGTTTAATAAAAGAAATTGAGCTTGAATCAATTCACTCTTCCTTTTTACAATGGCTCACCTCCGAAGAAATGCAAAAGTATATTGGAAATGAGAAAAATTTTTCAAAGAATTTTCTTCTTACTCGATTTATAAATGAGTTGGTAAAAGATAAAAATCAGATTGATAAAAAGGATGTAGAAAATAAAATTTCAGTGTATGCTGAAAAACTTGATTTGTTCTATAATGAAATTTTCGAATTAGAAAAGAATATTTCAAAAAAAGAAAATGATTTTATTCTATCTGAATTAACTACAGAAAATAATTTGAATATTTATAGAAGTTATTTATTCATAAATGATTTGATTACTCTTTTGAAAGAAGATAACGATGAGACAGCACAAGTTTTCGAAAAATACTTGCTTTGGAAACCACTGTATGAAATTTTCGGATATTATAATTATGGTGATCAATTAAAATTGTACTACGATCTTTTAACAATAAAAGAGCATATAAACGATATTGAGGATTTTTACTCTAAATTCATTGAACAAAGAAAAAAATCAAAATCAAAAAAACTCATTAATGATAATTTGATTTTAGAAGCCTCCAAAATCTTTGAAAAAGAAACTATAAAAGATTTTATTCATTACCACAAGTTTGAAGAGACAGAATATTTTAATAAAGAGCGTTTTGAATTTCTGATTAAAAATCTAATGCTGTTATGGATTTATGATGAGTTCAATGCTGAAAAGGGAAGCAACATTAAATCTCAATTAAAGAAAAAAATCAGGTTTGCAAATCTTATAATTGACAGACTATTGAAAGAAGCTAAAAACAGTGATTATAAGTTCAGAAGTTTTATTGAAAAAATTAACTCAGCTGCTACAAAAAAAGCTGATAAAAGTATTAAAGCTATTCCCGAATTGGAATAATTACAGAAAGAGTTTTTGGTTTTAAACAAGAAAAAGGATTATAAAAAATAGAGCACTTTAAAGATCTCTCTTTCATTAAGAAGATGAAGTATTCTAACCACAGATTTCACAGATTATCACAAATAAAAATTATCAAGCAACTTAATCTTTCATTATCAAAGGAAGTAAAATCACTATTATAAAGATTATTATTGCGACTGAATAAAAGAAATATCCAACAAGATAATCATACTCTAAAATTCCTAATTCAGTTAACATATAATGCCAATCGTGATAAACTTTTTTGCCTCCAAGTAAAGGCAATTTCCTTGCTTGTGCATCTGCGGCATAAACGCTTATGTTAATGAAATTTTGTCCTAACCACAGCAACGAAAACTGAACTCCAGTTCTATAATTATTTTTTAAAAATGTCCATACAATTAATGAAGGAATAATAATTTGCATCAATGTGCCGCCAAGTGTGTAAATAAATTTTCCAAAAAACTTAAAAAATAAATGTCCTGCCTCGTGGATAACAAGATTTACATTATCTATTAATCCATATTCTCCTCTGTTTAGCGTCCAGTATATTGCAATAGGAAAAATTATTAAAGACGGAATCCATTTTTTTATCTCATCAAACCTGTTGTAAGACTTTGCTTTCTTTAGATTTTTCAACAATTCTTTTTGAAAATCTTCTTGCATATAAAATTATCAATCTAAGTTGATAGAAGTATTTCCTTATTTTCGTAAAGTTAAAATAATTTTGTTATGAAAATAATATACTCAGAATTAAAACCAGAATACCTGAAATCATTAGTCAGAATTCACAGAGAAACATTCAAAGACCATTTTAATTCCAGATTAGGTAATTATTATACTAAGGAATATTTAAAGTGGTTGAATAGCAAAAACGAGTTTGAAAGTTTCATTATATGTGCATTCGATGAAGAAGAGAATAAAGTAGTAGGATATATAGGTGGAGTAAAATTAGGATTTCAAACAAAGATGAACAGAGATTTATTATTTCCCACTCTTGTTTCATTTATCACAAAACCATTTTTAGTTTTTGATAAAAGATTTTTTCTCTTTCTTGCTCCAAAATTCAGAACTTTATTAGGTAAAGAAGAATATTCCAAAATAAAAGAATATGAGGCAAAACTGCCTCAACCAATTTACAGTGTAATTAGTTTTGGAATAGATTCAAATTATAAATCAGGTATGAATCTTGGATTTTTTATCCTTGAAGATTTGTATAAAAAATTTTTTGATGAATTAAAGAAAAGGAATGCTGGAACAGTCCGTGCTACCATTAGAAAGAACAATGAAAATATTATAAAATATTATTCGATGAAGAAATGGTCTTTATCTCCTATTGAGGGCGATAGTCAAACAATTTTCTTTTATAAAGAAATCAATTCGAAATAATCCGGTAAAGCAAAATTTTTATTATCAATTTCTAATTTCCATTTGCCATTTTCAAATTCTTCAAAACCAAAATCTTTATAGACATTACGACAAGGTTCGTTTTTAGCAGTAGGGATTATCTCAGCATTAATGGTTTTAATGCTTGAAGCTTGGGCTTTTTTAATTATGAAATGAAGAATAGCATTTTCAATTTCTCTTCCAATAACTCTACAACTCATTATAAATGAATCAATTTCAACAGCAGATTTATCAAGCAAATATTTTAAGATAAAAACTCCAACAATTCCATTATCACCAAATTTGTCTTTCACTGTGAATGAGTAAATTTCCCATTCATCTGAGTTTCGCATTTTATTTATCTCTGCATCAGTATATCTTTTTGTCGTTGTATTAAATTGATTTGTTTTCTGAATCAGTTGTACAATTCGCGGAAAAGTAAAATCATCAATTTCTTTTATTTCAATCTTCATCTCTAATGAACGAAGATAATCTTTAATATCGGTGAAAGAAGTTTCGGCTTTTTTTCTTTCAAAATTCAACTTATAAGTTTCATTTCTTTTGAAGTCGTCATCGGTAAGTTTATGAAAATTGAAATAATCAAGTTCTTTCAAAAAAGAAACGTATTGGGTTGGGTCGTCGGGCAATTCGGGCACTTCAACTTCGGGTAGTTGTTTCTTTACTAATTCTCTCTCAAATTTTGAATCATCCAAAAATACAATGCTATCTATTCCAATGTTTAATTCTCTTGCAGTCTCAATAAGATTCTCAACTTTATTATTCCAATTTATTTTCATTACTGCAAAATGTTCCGGCTTTAAGACCATATAAGGGTGTTTTTCAAAAACTTCATTGACAACATTTTCAGAATTTTTACTGCATATAGTTAAAATTATACCTTGTTGATAATAATTTAGCAGCACATTTTGAAAATCATAGAACGATTTTCCGGCACCGTCATTACTCAGTAGAATATTTTCAATTCCATCCTGTCCGATTATACCGCCCCAAAGAGTATTATCTAAATCAACAGCAATACATTTTTTTCTTATTCCCAAGTACGCCTTAAGGTGTGATAAATAAAGATTTGATAATTCTTCTAATCCTTTTTTATTCCATTTTGATTTTGCGAGATAAAATAATCTAAAGTCAAAGAGATTTTTCTGACCATACTTATTTATTATTCTTTTAAGGTTTATGACTCTGATATTTTTATTCGAGGATGAAATTTCAAACAATCGTTGATTAAGACTTTCAATAAATTTATCTAATTCAAATTGATTATATTCCAACGTTCCTGAGTCAAGATTTGCATCAAGATAAAAATTATCCACAAAGATTGTCGAACTCGATAAGCTTTTGCTAACAAATTCAATGGAATTGAATATTTGTTCAACCTGATTAAGCGAAGATTCAGAGACAGGTGGATTGCTCTTTAAATAAATTTGATTTTGAAGATAATAGTTAACATCTACAGATAAGAAAATCACATCTGGTTTTTGACTATATAATTCTGATTGAGGATTAAAAATTTGTTGAAGGAATTGATTAAAACCTGGATAAAAAATTTCAGCTTCAATGTTAAGAGTCTTTAACTTATTCCTGAAATTATCAAAGATAAATTCAATAGAGTAGTTGGAGAGAAAACAAATTTTCAAATAAATCCTCTTATTGATTAGTTTTGGTTGACTTTGAGGTCAATAAGTTTTTGCAAGTCACCGACATTTTTAATTGATAAAATTTCCTCAGTTAAAAATTTAATTCCGAATTCTTCTTCAATAGATAAAATTATTGTAAAATTTTTCAGTGAATCCCATCCGGGGACATCTTTAGCCAAAGTTTCTTCTGAAAATTCAAATTCCTGAAGATTAAGTTCTTTCAATATCAAATTTTTAAGTTTATCTGAAATCATTTTTATGCTAATACTTTCCTTATTTTCTAATTTAAAAATAAGCGTTTCAATTAAGTTCTTCAATTCTAAAACTTTCTCTTTTCAATTGTCGTGTTTAATTTGAATTTAAATTTTGGAGAATTTATGGAATTAAAGTTTCATCACATTGGAATTGTAGTAAATTCAATAGAAGATTATGAAAAAAAAATGCTCTACTCTAAAAAAGTAAATGAAGTTGATGATTTAATTCAAAACTCCAGACTTGCTCTTTATGAAAACTACGGCGAAACTTTTATAGAACTAATACAACCACTTGGAGAAAAATCTACCTCGTTTAATTCTTTACAAAAATTTGGGAATCATCTCAACCACTTATGTTACCAAATTGAATCATTAGAAAAATTAAAATCATTTTTAGATTATGGTTGGATAAAAGTTTTCGGCCCGGTACCAGCCAAACTTTTTGATAATAAAAAAGTAGTTTTTTATTTGAATCGTTCAGGTCAGCTCACCGAATTTATTCTATCTAATTAATGAAATGTCCGTTTATTTTTTAAATTTTTCTTTCTTAATAAATAATTCTCACAATCAAGAAAAATAATTGCTACATTAAAGAGTTGATATAAAAATCATTCAAATTAAAACAATTTTTGAGTGTGAACTTGGCATTTTATATGAGTTACAAGGGCAACATCGAAAATGATTAAAGGTTTAAAAATGCACAATAAAATATTTGAATCTTATCAACCTCTTGATAGAAGTAGTCTTATTCCACTTCTTCAGGATGTTCAGAATATTTATGGTTATTTACCCGAAAATGCTTTAAGAGATATTTCAGATTTTGTTGGAGTTCCTTTAAGCCGCGTTTATGGAGTTGCCACATTCTACAATCAGTTCAGACTAACTCCGCTCGGTAAAAATATTATTCGTGTTTGCAGAGGAACCGCTTGTCATGTAAAGAACTCCGCAAATATTCTTTATGCTTTGGAAAGCGAACTCGGAATTAAAGCAGGCGAAACAACCCGTGATAAACAATTTACAATTGAAGTGGTTAATTGTATTGGCGCTTGTTCAATTGCACCTGTAATTCTTGTTAACGATGATTATCACGGTAGAATTACCGTGAAAGATATTCCAAAAATCTTAAAGAAATATCAAACAACAACTTCTGCAGCAAAGAAGTCAGAGAAAGCTGAGGTGGCAGAATGAAAAACTTTGATCAACTCTGCTGTGAAAAATGCTGGCACACACCGCAAAATCCTTGCGAGCATTTTATTCAATGCTGTACTGAAGGTCCGCTTTGCCATAACGATGAAAAATGTCGTGAAGAAATTTCTTCTTTGAGAAAAAGATTAAGATATGAAGAGCACGAACTTCCAATAATAATAATTGGAATGGGAACTTGCGGATTAGCATCAGGAGCAGGAAAAGTTAAAGAAATTATACTTGAAGAATTAAAGAAATTAAACATCGAAGCAATTGTCGAATCAACCGGCTGCATTGGTTACTGTGCTGTTGAGCCAATTGTTGATGTTAAACTTCCAGGTGAAGACAGAGTTTCTTACTGTGAAATTAATCCTAAGATTGTCTCAAAGTTTTTGCACTCCGTTTTAGTTGAGAAAAAAATATTTAAAGAAAAACTCTTAGGTACTCACGGAAAAACCAATCACGATGCAAGAAACATAAATGAAATACCTTTCTTTGAATTTCAAAGAAAAATAGTTCTTTCAAATTGTGGAATTATTAACCCTGATTCAATTGATACTTATCTGGCTTATGGTGGATTTAAAGCTTTTGATAAAGTTGTAAGATTGATGAAACCTGAAGAAGTCATTAAAGATATTTTAATAAGTGGACTGCGTGGGAGAGGCGGCGGTGGTTTTCCAACAGGGAAAAAATGGGAACTCGCATTCAAACAAAAATCAGATCAGAAATATTTAATCTGTAATGCTGATGAAGGAGATCCCGGTGCATTTATGGATCGTTCTTTACTTGAAAGCGATCCTTTCAGAGTAATTGAAGGAATGATGATAGCAGCTTATGCAATTGGTGCTTCAAAAGCTTATATCTATTGCAGAGCTGAATATCCTCTTGCAATTGAAAAACTTCAGAATGCAATTAATCTTTGCGAAAGATATGGAATCCTTGGCGATAACATTCTGAATACAGGATTTTCACTTCATATAAAAATTAAAAAAGGTGCCGGCGCATTTGTCTGCGGCGAGGAAACAGCTTTGATAGCTTCGATTGAAGGTAAACGCGGTATGCCAAGACCTCGTCCGCCTTATCCGGTTGAAGCTGGGCTTTGGGGCAAACCCACCGTTATAAATAATGTTGAAACTTTTGCTAATGTACCACCAATCATTTTAATGGGCGGTCAGGAATTTGCAAAAATTGGTACCGAGAAATCAAAAGGAACAAAAGTTTTCGCACTCAGCGGTAATGTAAAAAACACAGGACTTGTTGAAGTTCCGATGGGAACAACGCTTGCCGATGTTGTTTTCAAAATTGGCGGCGGAATTCCGGACGGAAAAGAATTCAAAGCAGTTCAGATTGGCGGTCCTTCCGGTGGATGTATTCCTGAACATCTTATTGACACTCCTGTTGATTACGAATCATTAAAAGAAATCGGTGCAATGATGGGCTCTGGTGGTTTTGTCGTAATGGATGAAGATACTTGTATGGTTGATGTTGCAAAATACTTCCTGACTTTTATTCAACAGGAAAGCTGCGGCAAATGTGTTCCTTGTCGTGAAGGAACAAAAAGAATGCTCGAGATAATTGAAAGAATTCCGCAGCGATACTCAACAGGAAAAGATAAGAATGAACAACTGCTCAGATTCAAAGGTATGATTCATCTTCAGCGATTAGCTGATGTAATTAAAGACACTTCACTGTGTGGATTGGGACAATCAGCTCCTAATCCGGTTCTTTCAGGATTAAGATATTTCAGAGAAGAATATGAAGAGCATTTGTACGACAGAAAATGTTCTGCCGGTGTTTGCAAAGAGCTTTTAACCTTTACAATTGATAATGAAAAATGTACCGGCTGTGGGTTATGCTTACGAAAATGTGCAGTTGAAGCAATAGTTGGTGAAAAAGGTCAGGCACATTATATCCTTGATGAAAAATGTGTTAAATGTGGAATGTGTGTTGAGAATTGTCGATTCGATGCGATTACTGTTAATTAAAATTCAAGTTTAAGTTAAAGTTTAAGTGTAAGATACAGTTCTTTTAATTATTGATTCATTATATGCAATTGAGTTTTTAAGAATCATCCTTTGTTAAACTCAGGATGACAAATAGTATAACAATAAACTCAATAAATTGTCAGACTGAGTTTATCGAAGTCTGACTTTAACTTTCACCCTCGATCATATAAGGGTGATAAAGAATTAAAAAAGAAATTTTGGAGTAACAAATGATTCAGTTAACAATAAATGGAATTAAAGTAAATGCAGAAGAAGGAATGACTATTCTTGATGCTGCAAAATCTGTTGGAATATCAATACCAACTTTATGTCATATGAAAAATCTTTTTCCATCAGGAGCATGCAGAATTTGTTCAGTGGAAGTAGAAGGATTCAGAGGTTTAACACCTGCCTGTGCTTATCCTGTTTCTGATGGAATGGTTGTAGAAACAGATTCGCCAAGAGTTAGAAGAGCAAGAAAAACCATTGTTGAATTACTTGTTGAAAATCATCCGCAGGATTGTTTGATTTGTGTAAGAAATAAAAACTGCGAACTTCAGGATTTATCCGAAAGATATGGTGTTAGAGAACATCGTTATGTTGGAGAAACAAAATCACACGCGATAGATATCTCCAGTGCTTCAATGGAACGCGATCCTGCAAAATGTATTTTGTGCGGAAGATGTGTTCGTGCCTGCCACGAAGTTCAAAAGATAGGTGCAATTGATTTTACCAAACGCGGTTTTGCTTCAATTGTTACTACTCCTTACAACAAAGGATTGAATGTTAGTGATTGTATTCTTTGCGGACAATGTATTCTTGTTTGTCCAACTGCTGCTCTTCGTGAAAAAAGTTCTGTGAAAGAAGTTGCCTCTGCTTTGTATGATAGAAAAAAATATTGCATAGTTCAGATTGCACCTGCAGTTCGTGCATCAATTGGTGAAGAATATAATATGCCATTGGGAACTGATGTAACTGGATTGCTTGTAACCGGACTTCGCCGACTTGGTTTCAAAAAAGTTTTTGATACTAATTTCGCTGCTGATTTGACAATTATGGAAGAAGCTTCTGAATTAATTCATAGAATTCAGAATGGCGGTGCATTGCCAATGTTTACAAGCTGCTGTCCCGGCTGGGTTAAATACGCTGAGATGAATTCTCCGGAAATTCTTGATCATATTTCAACCTGTAAATCACCTCACGAAATGGAAGGCGCTGTTCTGAAAACTTACTATGCAAAAAAGATGGGCATTGATCCAAAAGATATTTATGTTGTTTCTATTATGCCTTGCACAGTTAAAAAATATGAATCTGCAAGACCAGAATTAAAAGAAGAAGTTCTTCCTGATGTTGATGCAGTATTAACAACAAGAGAGTTAGTTCGTTTCTTCAAAATTGCAGGTATTGATTTCAATGATTTACCTGAAAGTGAATTCGATAATCCTTTAGGCGAATCAACTGGTGCTGCTGCAATTTTCGGAACAAGCGGTGGAGTTATGGAAGCAGCATTGAGAACTGCTTATTGGAAACTTACAGGCAAAGAACTTGATAAACTTGAGTTTGAACAAATTCGCGGTATGGATGGTGTTAAAGAAGCGACTGTGAATATTAATGGAATGGATATAAACATTGCAGTTGTAAATGGCATTGGTAATGTTAAACAAATAATTGAGCAAGTTAAATCAGGAAAATCCAAACATCATTTCATCGAGGTTATGGCTTGTCCTGGTGGTTGCATTAACGGTGGTGGACAACCAATTCATCAGAAGCCCGAAAAAGTTATGAAGCGTGTAAAAGTTCTTTATCAGATTGATGAAAATGCAAAGCACAGAAGATCTCACGAGAATGAATCAGTAAAAACACTCTACAGAGAATTCTTTGGTGAACCTAATTCTCATAAAGCTCACGAGATTCTTCATACGGAGTATTTTGATAAGAAGAAGATTTTAAATAACTAAGTGAAGCTTAATGGTTTTGTAGTGAGAAAAAAATAAACCACAGAGTCACAAAGCACACAGAGAAATAGATGAATCACGCAATAGTCAGCACAATTAGTGACAGGTGTAAAAGGTGTTACTCTTGTATAAGAGAATGTCCTGCTGCAGCCATTCGTGTTGTTGATGCTCAGGCACAGGTAATTGAAGAACGCTGCATTGCCTGCGGTCATTGCGTTAAAGTTTGTTCACAAGATGCAAAACAAATCCTCTCTGAAATTGATTTAACTTATTCACTTCTGAATTCCGGGAAAGCAATTGCAATAATTGCTCCTTCATTCGCAGCATCATTCCCTGATAATTACAGAAAAGTTCCTTCAGCATTAAGACAACTTGGATTTAAGCAAGTAGTTGAAACTGCTTTCGGTGCAGACCTGATAGCAAATAATTATATGGATATACTTAAATCGGAACCTGACAAAACAATTATCAGTTCTGCTTGTCCAGCTGTAGTTAGTTTCATTCAAAAGTATTATGTCGAACTTGTTCCGAATCTTGCTAAAGTTGTTTCACCAATGATTGCTTTGGGAAGATATTTAAAGCAGGAATTGAGCGATGATATAAAAATAGTTTTTATTGGTCCTTGTGTTGCAAAAAAACACGAAGCAATAGATGATGATGTTGCCGGAGTAATTGATGCTGTGCTGACATTTCACGAGCTGAAAGAAATGTTCATAGAAAATAATATTGATATTAATTCTCTTGATGAAAGCGAGTTTGATCCGCCGCACGCAATGATGGGCAAAGCTTATCCTTTAGCAGGCGGTTTACTTAAAACAACAGATATAAATGATGATATACTTGAAAAAGATATAATTGTAGTTGAAGGCAAGAAAAAAGTATTAGAGATTATTGAAGAAATCGCACACAATAATATCAATGCAAAATTTACTGATATTCTTTTCTGTGAAGGATGTATTAGCGGACCAGCAATTGACACAACATTAAATTACTATTCCCGCCGCGAAAAAGTTATTGACTTCATTCAGGAAAAAATAAATAATGTTGATAAGCGTGTCTGGAAAAGTAATCTTTACAATGCGCGCAAACTTAATTTGTTGAGAAACTTTAAAGTTGATAATCAACGCAGACCAATGCCGACTGAAGAAAAAATCAGAGAGATACTTGCACAAACGAAGAAATTCTCTCCTAAAGATGAACTGAATTGCGGCGCTTGCGGTTATGAAACCTGTCGTGAATATGCAATTGCAATTGCAAAAGGTCTTGCTGAAAAAGAAATGTGTTTGCCTTATCTTATTGATGAATTAAGAAATGCTTATGAAAATTTGAGCAACACTCAGGAACAATTAAGAATTGCAGAAAAACTTGCATCAATTGGGCAGCTTGCTGCTGGTGTAGCACACGAAATAAATAATCCGCTTGGAACTATTCTGCTTTATACCTCAATGCTGAAAAAGGAACTGGAAAAATATTATAATGATGACCGCTATAAATCAGATTTCGAACTTATAATTGAAGAAGCAAACAGATGTAAAAATATTGTTTCAAATCTTTTGAACTTTGCCCGACAGGGAAAACTTAATCTCAAAGAAATTGATTTGAAAAAAGTCTTAACAGATATTCTTAAACCTTTTACAGTTAATCCAAACTATAAAGAAATAGATTTTATTCTCAATCATAAAAACGGAGAGTGCGTTTTAGCTGCAGATGAAGATCAACTTAAACAGGTTTTTATAAATATTATCAAAAATGCCTGCGATGCAATGATGGATTCTGATAAAAAAGTCTTAACTATTAATCTCATCTGTAACGACGACGAAGCTGTTATTGAGTTTAATGATACCGGAAAAGGAATTTCAAAAGAAAATCAAAGCAAAATTTTCACTCCTTTCTTTACAACAAAAAGTATTGGAAAGGGAACAGGACTTGGCTTAGCTATTTCCTACGGAATTATTAAAATGCATAAAGGAAATATCAGATTTACTTCTGAAGAAGGTAAAGGAACAAAATTTATAATTACAATACCGAAACTAAAATTAGAATCATAGACAAATAAATAAAGGAAGACAATCAATATGACTAAAAAGAGAATTCTTTTAGTAGATGATGATTTAGATTTATTAGAACAAAATAAAATTTTAATTGAATCTCAGAATTATGAAGTTCTAACAGCGAGTAGTGCTAAAGAAGGATGGGAAGTTTTCAAAAAAACAAAACCAGATGCTTGCATTATTGATTTAATTATGGAAGAACACGACTCGGGTTTTATTCTGTGTCATAGAATTAAAAATGATGAATTCGGAAAAGATATTCCTGTTTTTATTCTTACTTCTGCAACCTATGAAACAGGGTTTAAATTTGGAGCATCAACATCTGAAGAAAAAGAATGGATTAAAGCTGATGAATTTGTAAATAAGCCAGTAATAATAGAAGAATTAGTCCAGAAGCTTGAGAATTATTTTCAACTAAAAGAAAAGTAAATAATAGCTCGCTGATAACACAGGTTAGATTCTCTGTGTCACTGTGGTTAAATAGTATATCACGCAAAGACGCAGATAACACTGATAAGACAGATTTCCACTGATTTTATCTGCGCTAATCAGCCTAATCTGTGTCATCAGCGTGCAATTAACTAACTAATTAAGATGCACAACACAAAACCAAAAGTATTAGTAGTAGATGATGAAAAGGGATTAAGAATAGGCGTTCAACGCTTACTCGAAATGGAAGGCTATGATGTTGATGTAGCAGAAAACGGAACTGAAGGAATCAAACTCGGTACATCAAAAGATTATGATCTTGCAGTAATTGACTTGAAGATGCCTGATATTGAAGGCATTGAAGTTCTAAAGAATATCAAACAGAAATTTCCAAACACTGTTTGTTTCATTGCAACCGCTTATGCAAGTTATGACACTGCAATTGAAGCAACTAAACTTGGTGCTCAGAGTTACATTCCAAAACCATTCACACCGGAAGAACTTATTTCAGAATTAAAGAATGGTTATCAGAAAAGACAACTTTTACTCGAAGAAGAAAAATGGAAACGGGAAAGGGAAGAACGACTACTTGAAGTTGCTTTTGAAAAGACAAGATTAAACACCATTATAAATTCTATCACTGACGGAGTTCTTGTTGTTAATAAAGAAGGACTTGCAGTTTTATTTAATCCTGCTGTCTTCAGATTTCTTGAGTTGGATGAAGTAAAAGTTGAAGAATACATTCTTGATAAACTTCGTCCGGAATTTTTAGAACTTATAAATAAATTTCTTCTCTCTGATTCAAAAGAAAAACGTTCATACACAATTCAGATTGAGCTGAAACCTAATCGTGAATTTTTTATTGAAGCCACAGCTTCGCCGGTATTTCATCCTGGAGATAATCTTGCAGGAGTTGTAATAGTCTTTAAGGATATTACTGAGTTAAAGCGAATTGAGTTAATAAAATCTCAGTTTGTTTCGATGGTCTCCCACGAATTAAAAGCACCAATAGCTGCAGTATATGGATTTCTTAAACTTATTAATGATGAAAATATTAAACTAACAGAAGAGCAGAAAAAAGATTATATCAATCGTTCAATGATTCGGCTTGACGGCTTATTGAAAATGGTAAATGACTTACTTGACATTTCAAGAATGGAATTGAAAACAGTAAAAAGAGAAATCAAAAAAGTTTGTATTACAGAAATTATCAAATCAGTACTTGAATTATTTCAGATTGATATTCAGAAAAAATCTATTCAGGTTGAATTTGATTATCAGTCAAATGGATTTTGCATAAACGCTGACATTGATGAAATAACAAGACTTTATACTAATATTATCAGTAATGCAATTAAATATAACCGTCAGCAGGGAAGTATTATTATAAAAATCTATCACTCCGGAAATTTTGTTGTTACCGAGATAAAAGACTCGGGTATTGGAATGAAGGAAGAAGAAAAGAGAAAACTGTTTTCAGAATTCTTCCGTGCAAAAAATGAGTTCACAAAAAACATAAGCGGAACGGGATTAGGATTATCAATTGTAAAAAGAATTGTTGATTCTTATTCCGGGAAAATTGAAGTAGAGTCCGAATATGGAAATGGAACAACCTTCCGAATTCATCTTCCTTTAACAACTGACTAACGAAACTTTATTTCCTTTAAAATAAATTAGAATGAATTGTGAATAATTATTAGTTGTCATTTAGAAGAAGCAAAGCGACTGAGAAATCTGATTGGGATTTATGATTTCTTTCACGATAGATATCTGATCAAAATAACATAACTTAATTTTCAATTGTCTTCATAAAATAATTCGTGATAATTCGTGTAATTAGTGGCTAAAAGTTTTTCCGCATTAAATTTTCTTCTACAATCTTTTTATCTTTGCTCACAAATCAAAAACGAATAAGCAATGAATTACTGGTTAACACATTTTGAAAAATCAGGAATGACTGAATCGCCTGATTACCACAACACAATAAAATATTTTGAAAAGTTTGAAAAGAATTTCCCTTCGGTAAAAATTATTGATTTCGGAACAACCCCACAGGGAAGAAAACAAAAAGCTGTTATTGTTTCCAAGGACAAAGCTTTCACTCCGGCACTTGCAAAAAAATCAAACAAGGCAATTGTTCTAATACAAAATGGAATTCATTCTGGTGAAATTGAAGGCAAAGATGCTTGTATGCTTTTGCTTCGGGAGATTCTTGTGACAAAAGAAAAATCTCATTTGCTTGATAATCTGATTCTTTTAATTATTCCTGTCCTGAACATTGATGGACACGAAAGAATAAGTCAGTTTAATCGGCCAAATCAGAACGGACCAAAGCAAATGGGCTGGAGAACAAATGCATTAAACCTCAATCTTAATCGGGATTATCTTAAAGCTGATACTCCTGAAATTCAATCCTTCCTGAAATTATTCAATGATTGGCTGCCGGATTTTATGATTGATAATCACACAACAAACGGAGCTGATTATCAATATCATGTTACTTACGGAATTGAAACTCATCAGAATATTGATCGTGGTTTAGTTAATTGGATTAACAACAAATATCTTCCATATCTTACAACTAAAGTTGAATCAGATGGTTTTATCATCGGTCCTTATATGGAATTTAAAGATGGAACAATTGAATCGGGAATTTTAGATTTACCTTCTCCACCAAGATTATCGCATGGTTATTGTGCAGTACAGAATCGTGGTTGTCTCTTAGTAGAAACACACAGCTTAAAGCCCTTTGATAACCGAGTGTTTTCAACCAAATCAATGATGACTCACTCACTTGAATTTGTTAATAAAAATTCTCGTGAACTGATTGAACTAAACAAACAAGCTGATAAAAATCCTGTAAAAAATTATCTGATTGACAAAAAGAAATTTCCACTTGTGCTTGTGAGCAATGGAAAGTTTGATAAATTTATTTTCAAAGGATTTGAATGGTATGATGAATACAGTGAGATAACAGGTTCAACAGTGCGCAAATACACGAACAAACCTATTGAGATTGAAATTCCTATTTTCAACCAGGCAAAATCATTAAAGAAAATAATCGTTCCGAAAGCTTATCTCATTCCTCAGGAGTTTCAAAATATTATTAAGGTATTAGATTATCATCAGATAAAATATTCACAACTTCAGAGCAGCAAAAAATTTAAAGTTGAGCGATATCGTTTCAGTGATGTTAGATTCGCTCCGAGACCTTATGAAGGAAGACAGCTTCCATCTTTCAACACAAAATGTTTTGAAGAAGTGGTAACGCTTCCGAAGGGGACATATTTTGTTCCGACAAATCAGAGAGCTTTGAGAGTTATTGTTAATCTTCTCGAACCAGATGCGCCTGATTCTTTTGTGCATTGGGGATTTTTCAATGCATTCTTCGAAAGAAAAGAATATGCTGAAGCTTATGTAATGGAACCTTATGCTAAGATGATGATTGAAAATAATCAGACACTAAGAAATGAATTTTATAAAAGACTTGAGTCAGATGAAAAATTCAAAAATGATCCTTTGGGTAGATTAGATTTCTTTTATCGACAATCTCCTTTCTATGATAAAGGAGAAAATATTTATCCCATTATGCGATTTATCGGTAAATCAGCCATTTGATTTTTTAATTATAATATTTAAACTTTGTTTAGACATAATCATATTAAATCTCAAAGTCTGTTGGTAAAACATTCAAACCATCAGAATAAAAATATCAGCACGGAGGAAGTATGCTAACAATTCTTTGCGTTTCCAGTTATGAAAAAGGTCACGACTTTATGAAAGAAGCTAAAGCTCAGGGCTGCAGAGTATTGCTTCTTACATCAAAGAGTCTTGAGAATGCTGATTGGCCGCGCGAAAGTATTGATGAAATTTTTTATATACCAGATAAGAACAAAGACTGGAATATGAAAGATGTTATTTATGGTGTCAGCTATCTTGCCCGTACAGAACAAATTGATCGAATTGTTGCTCTTGATGATTTTGATGTTGAAAGAGCTGCAGCACTAAGAGAGCATCTTCGTGTTGGAGGAATGGGTGATACAACTGCAAGATATTTTCGTGATAAACTTGCAATGCGTATGCGTGCAAGAGAAATGAATATACCGGTACCGGATTTTGTTCATGTTCTTAATTATCAGAAGATACGCACTTTCATAAGTAAAGTTCCTTTTCCTTATATGGTTAAACCAAGATTACTTGCAGGTTCTTATGGATTAAAAAAAGTTAATAATGAACAGGAACTTTGGGATAGAATTAATTTTCTTGGTGATGAACAATCATTTTTCTTGATTGAGAAATTTGTTCCAGGAAGTATTTATCATGTTGACTCGATTGTTTATGATTATGAAATTAAATATGCTGTTGCCAGTAAATACGGAACTCCTCCTTTTGAAGTTGCACATCAGGGAAGAGTATTTACAAGCCGGACATTAAATCCGAATGATAAAAAAACTCAGGAAGTACTTGAACTAAACAAAAAACTTTTAAAAGCTCTTGGTCTAAAACAAGGCGTATCACATTCGGAATATATTGAGTCATCTGAAGATGGAAAGTTTTATTTTCTCGAAACATCAGCTCGTGTTGGTGGAGCAAATCTTTCAGTACTGGTTGAAGCTGCAACAGGAATAAATCTTTGGAGAGAATGGGCGAAGATTGAAATATTAAATGGTGAAAAGGATTATCAACTTCCAACTCCAAAAAATTACTTTGCAGGAATAATTACTTCTCTTGCAAAACAACAATGGCCGGATTTGTCAGTCTATAACGATCCGGAAGTTTACTGGAGACTAAAGAAAGAGTATCACGCTGGAATAATTGTTACATCGCCTGATGAAAAACGACGGGATGAACTAGTTGAACAATACACGCAAAGATTTTATAACGATTTCTTTGCAACTGCTAAAATGGGCGAAAGACCAAGTGATTGATAGATTATCTGATTGTAAAATTATTGTAAACGCACATTTGTCTCTTTCAGATGGAAGTAATCTTGTTTAATATTACTTCAGTGATAAATAAAAATTCACAGAGCTTTATCTGATTACATATCTTAAATCTGCTCATTAGTGTAAGCAAAAATTTTTCAAACAAAAAAGAAATTCAAAATGGAAATACTGGTTAACAATCAAACTACAGAAGAAAAAGAAATTAAATCTAAAACCGAAGTTTTAAATGAACTTGAATCGAAAGTTAAAGAATGGATGGAACAACATATTGCAAAGCGCAAATTGTGGTTCTCAAGTGATTTCTTGCCGGTTGATGAAAAAAATACGGATGATAAAAATAAAATTGTTGATGGCTTACGCGACAGAGCCAGAGGAATAAAAGATCCTGCGCGAGTTGCTGTAGCTCTTAATCTACTTACTGAAGAAGGTCTTCCACATTTCCACAGATTGATTGCTCAACATCTTGGCTCAGAAAGTTTCTGGTCTAAATGGAATAATATGTGGACAGGTGAAGAGGATCGTCACGGAAATATACTTCGTGATTATGCACGCGATTCAAGACTGTTCAGTTTCAGAGAAGTTGAGATGATGCAATTCTATTATCAGGAAGCGGGCTTTAATCCGAATTGGGATAAAGATCCATACAAAGTTTTTGTTTATACAACTCTTCAGGAAAGAGCTACACAATTCTCACATAAAAATACCGGCAAACTTGTTGGTGAAGATGAACCTTTACTTAATGGAATTCTGAGTAACATTGCAGCTGATGAGGCAAAGCACTTTACTTTTTATAGAAATGTATTTAAGGAAGTTCTTAAACTTGATCCGAATCGTGCAATGGTCTCTGCATCTGAAATTATGCCTGCTATTGATATGCCGGGACTTTCGATGCCCAACTTTCGCGAAATGGCTGATGTTGTAAGAAGAGTAGGTATTTATGGTCCGAGAGATTATCTGGCAATTGTTGAAGAAGCAATTAAGTTCTGGGAAATCGAAACATTTACAGGACTAAATGAAATTGCTAAAAAAGCTCAGGAGAAAATTCTTTCGATTCCCAAAAGATTAGAAAAAGTTGCTGAGTATGTTGAGAAGCGTACTACATCTAAAACCTTCTCTTTTGATTTTATTTATAACAGGATTATAGCTTTTGAATAATTACAAATCAGCGAAGATCAGTTAAATCTGTGTCATCAGCGTGCTATTTAATCTCAAACAGTTCGTGAGTACTTAGCTTTATCTTCTTTTCTTTCTATGTAACCATCAAAATTCATAGCAATATTACGGATAAGCATTCGGCCCATATTTTTAACTTTTAATCCTTTATCAGTCATTTCAATTAAATCATCTTCAATCATTTCTTTAAGATTATTTAAACCCCAAGCAAAATATTTTTTAAAATCAATCTTGTAAGTGGTTTCAATTTCAGTAAAGTCAAGTTCAAAGTCACACATAAGTTTCATAATTACTTCGCGGCGCAAATGATCATCTTCAGTTAAGCGATAACCTTTTGCTGTTGGTAATCTTTCTTCGTCAAGAGCAGAGTAGTATTCTTTTTCGGTCTTGAAATTCTGTGCATAAATATTTTTTAACTGCGAGATTGAAGTAATACCCATTGCATAGAGATCTGCACCGGCGTTAGTGCTGTATCCCTGAAAGTTTCTGTAAAGTTTTTTCTCTCTCATAGCAATTGCAAGTTCATCATTTGGTTTTGCGAAATGGTCCATTCCGATAAATTCATATCCGGCTGAAGTAAGTTTCTCGATAGTCATTTTTAATATTTCAAGTTTTACTTCTGGTGCAGGAATATCTTCCGGATGAATGAGTGCCATGTGTTTTTTCATCCAAGGCACATGAGCATAATTAAAAACCGCAATTCGATCAGGAGAGATGTCAATTATCTTATCAACCGTATCTGCAAAAGTTTCAACTGTTTGAAATGGAAGTCCGTATATCAAATCAAGATTGATGCTGTGGAAACCAAGTTCTCTTACCCAAGTAACAGTTTGTCGTGTTATATCTTCAGGTTGAATTCTGTTTACGGCTTTCTGAACTTTTTCATTGAAATCCTGAACTCCCATACTAATTCTGTTAAAACCGTTATTCCGAAGTGCTTCGAGATGTGCTTTGGTTAATTCGCGCGGGTCAATTTCACAGCTAACTTCTGCATCAGGTTTAAAGTGAAAATTTTTATTTATGTATGAAGCCAGGTCATTTATTTCATCTGGACTTAAGTGAGTTGGAGTTCCTCCTCCCCAATGATGCTGGACAACTTTTCTGTCAGGTAAAAGATATTGTCTTAATAAATCAATTTCTTTCTTCACATAGTTGATGTATTCTTTTATTCTATCTCTGTTTCTTGTAATTATCATATTACATCCGCAGAAATAGCAAAGAGTATCACAGTAGGGAAGATGAAAATAAAGTGATAAGTCCGGAAGATTCTCTCCATAATTTGTTTTAACTATCTCATCAACATAATCTTCGTGAGTAAAGTTTTCGTTAAACTGCGGAGCAGTTGGATAGCTTGTGTAACGAGGACCAGGCTTATCGTATTTTTTGAATTTCTTTAAATCTACTTCGAACATATTGCTTCCTTTATTTAAACGCAGAGACGCGGAGACGCAGAGTCAAAAATTGTTAACAATTCTATTAAACCCTTCAATTAATTTTGGTACATTAAAATTTATTAAGTAGCCAAGTTTCTTTTCAGTTAGTCTAAGATAAGTTAAAAGCTGTGCACTGTGAACAGGAAGTAATGTCTCGACTGCTTTCAACTCTATGATTATTTCATTTTCTACTAAAATATCTATTTTAAATTCAGCATTTAAATCTTCTCCTTTATACATAACTGGTACTGGAACCTGTCTTCTAACATTCAAATTTCTTAATGTAAGTTCTTTAAATAATGATAATTCATAAACTGTCTCAAGTAATCCTGGACCTAATTGTTTATGAACTTCAATTGAAGCATCTAAAATTATTGAACCTAATTTATTTAATTGTTCTCTATCCATATTCTCTGCGGCTCTGCGTCTCAGCGGTGAAAAATTATGCTTTCGTCTTTTACAAACTGTACAAGAGCTTTCACATTTTCAGGATCTACATCGGGCAGCACACCGTGACCAAGATTAAAAATATGACCACTGCCTTTTCCGTAAGACTCAAGAACTGAAATTACTTCCTGTTTAATATAATTTTTATTTGCGTAAAGAACAGTAGGATCAAGATTGCCCTGAAGTGCAACAAGATTACCAACTTTATTTCTTACTTCACCAAGATTCATTGTCCAATCAAGACCAAGAACATCAGCACCAATATCAGCCATCTTATCAAGATTATGATGAACTCCTTTAGCAAAGAAAATTACCGGCTCATCCTTTCGTTTTAACTGAGAAATTATTTTCTGAACATAAGGAAGAGAAAATTCAAGAAAATCTTTTTGAGAAAGAATTCCGCCCCAGGTATCAAAAATCTGAACTGCATTACATCCGGCTTCGATCTTTGCTGAAAGATAATCTGAAATTGTATCTGAAAGTTTATTAAGCAAAGAATGAGCGAGCTCAGGTTTATTATAAATTAATTTTTTTACTTCAGAAAAATTTTTCGAACCACGACCTTCTACCATATAAGTTAACAATGTCCACGGCGAACCACTAAATCCAATTAAAGGAACACGACCATTCAAATTTTGTTTAGTTAATC
>Ga0101944_10001111_pt1 | contig 61835 bp, 66 predicted proteins | sample DewCreD2012metaG_FD_75245 | JGI IMG/M metagenome (GOLD analysis project Ga0101944, IMG submission 75245) | Hot spring sediment bacterial and archeal communities from British Columbia, Canada, to study Microbial Dark Matter (Phase II) - Dewar... ...
TGGTGGAGCTGGGGGGCAAGTTGCTCGTCCTCAACCTGGCTCCCCATCACGAGACCGCGGTGCGCCTTCTGGGGGCCGGGCGATATTACCTGCTGGAGTGAAGGGGGTGCGGAATGTGGGATTTACATTCCTCCCGAACCATTGCTACCACCACAACGTTAGCCCACCCTTCGGAACGCCAAACTGCTTTCTTGCGAATTCCCTCGACAGAAAAACCTGCCTTTAGGTAAGCCTTGAGGGCAGCCTGATTATGCTCCAAAATATCAGCCTCTAGTCTGTGCAAGTTAAGGCCGTCAAATGCATATCCTACGCTTAGCTGTATCGCTTCAGTTCCTATACCTTTTCCACGCCAATCAGGTTCACCAATTATAATTGCATGCCGTGCCGACCGATTTCGCCAGTCAATATTTTGTAAAATAATTTCACCAACTAGCTTATCATCTTTATTCTCCAAAATCGAAAATAATCTCGTTCTTGAATCTTTTAGAATTTCCTCTAGCCAACTTTCCGCTCTATTAAATGTCCATGGATAAGGATCCCCAAAAAAGGCTGACTCAATAACATCAGGCCGATATGTCCAACACAAAAAGCTTTTTAGATGGTCAGACTCTACAGCAACAATTCTAATAGCTTTTCCGTTGAACATTTCCTTGCCTCCATTAGGTTTTGCGTACAAACCACAAACCCGCGGAGCCCACAATCAAAAGGTAGAAACCCAAAAAAGCAATCGCGGCGCGTGAGCCAAATAGCTCTGCACCCACGCCCGCAAGAACCAAACCCAGGGGTCGGAGCGACATACGCAGGGTTCTTTGCAACGCCAGCGACTTTCCGAGGGTTGAGGGCCCGGCCAGTGTTTGCATGAGTGTACGTGCGTACAGCCCGAGCGCGATGGTGCCTCCACCTGCCAAAAACGAGCCTACCAGCATGTACGGATACCCCACAGCACCGGTTATCACCGTTCCGAGGCCCAGCACCAGCACCGATATCCCCACCGGATAGAGATGTCTTGGTGTAGAAAACCTGGCCAGCAGCAACGTTGCAGCCAGCACACCCCCCGCAAAGGCCGAGGTGGCCCAACCGGCCTCGCGGGCCCCCAAGCCAAGACCATGCACTGCGGCCAGCACCAAAGCGCCAAGGGGGGCCATCGCCACGTTAGCCAGTGCGGGTATAGCGATAAGATAGAGTAGCTTTTTATCGGCGAGTGTTTGGCGGACAGAAAGGTGCAAGCCCTGTACGAAACCGGTTTTGGATGAAGACTCCGTACCGGGAGATTTATCTTCTTCGCCGCCGATTTTGCCAGCAGAGGCACCCCGGAACCCCAGTAAACCCAGGGCGAGCAGCGCCGCCACAGCGCCAAAAGCAACCGTAAAGTTGCCCAGCACAAGCAAATGACCCGCCACTACGGGCGCTAGAATACCCGCCACAGCGTTGATGGTCTCGAGCCTCGAGCCCAGTCCTAGCAAACCCTGGCGATCAATGAACCGAGGAACTGCGCTAAAGAAAGCAGTCGAGTACAGAAACTCGGTGAAACCCACCAGCCCCACCAGCAGGCAAACCAACCCGATAGATTCGAGCTTTACAAAGCTGATAAGCGCAATAACCGCCAGTAAAAGCACCGTAAGGATGCGAGCAGTTTGTAGCAGGCGGAGCGGGTCAGACTTGTCCACCAGATGCCCCACCAGGGGGCCAGGAAGCGTATTGGCCAGGGTTATGGCCAGGAAGATGCCAATAGGTGCCAGGGGTGACTCGGTGAACCCTAGAGCCCACCACGGGGCCACAAACATAAACAACTGCAAGCCCACATAGGTGGTGGTTTGTGCAAGCAGAATGCCGGTGAGTTGGGCTCGAGCCATCCCATTGATCCCATCACAAGGTTTCCGGCCTTGGTAGGCTTCCTGCCGGGTGGTCGGTAGTAAGCGACTTCATCGTGCAGCTCAGCCTGATTGCTCCAATTTTCCTCATTTGTCGGCCAGGTCGGGGCTGTAGAGATCGGCTTGCAAGCGCCAGAGCTCGGCGTAGGCACCCCCACGGGCCAGCAGGGTGGCGTGATCACCCTCCTCCACCAGGCGCCCCCCGCTCAGTACCAGGATGCGGTCGGCCATCCGCACCGAGCCCAGGCGGTGGGTGATGAGGAGCACCGTTTTCCCCTTAGCCAGCTCGGCAAAGCGGGCGTAGAGGTGGGCCTCCTCTTTGGGATCCAGGGAGGCCGTGGGCTCGTCCAGAACCAGCAGCTCGGCCTGGCGGAAGAAGGCCCGCGAGAGCGCCACCCGCTGCCACTCCCCCAGGGACAGTTCGGTGCCCCCAAAGGCCCTGGAGAGCAAAGCTTCCGGCCCCAGCCGGAGGAGCAGCCCCTCGGCCCCTCCGGCCCGGGCCGCCTCCTCTAAGCGCTTTGGGTCGTGGAGGTGCTTTAGGTCGGAAAGGGCGATGTTTTCCTCAAGGGTTAGGGCATAGCGGCCAAAGTCCTGGAAGACCGCGGCCACCAGGCGGCGCCAGGCCGCAAGATCCAGCTCACGCAGATCCACCCCGTCCACCAGGATGCGCCCCTCGCCGGGATCGTAGAAGCGCAGGAGCAGCTTGACCAGGGTGGTCTTGCCCGCCCCGTTCTCCCCCACCAGGGCCAGGCGCTCCCCCCGGCGCAGGGTGAAGCTAACGTCCTGCAAGGCCCGCCTCCCGTCGGGGTAGGTGAAGCCCACCTGCTCAAAGCGGATCTCCTCAAAGGAGCGCACCTCCCGGGGCTTGGGGGGCTGTCGCAGGGTCGGCGGCAGGGCCAGGAACCGCTCCAGCCGCTCGAAGTACAGAAGGCTCTCGTAAAGCATCCCCCCGTCCTGTACCAGGCCAAACAGGTTCTGCTGCAGACTGCCCACCGACTGGAGCACCAGCACCAGGTTGCCCAGGCCGCTGGCCCCCGAAAGGGCCTGCCGCAGGGCCAGGAAAAGAGCCGCAGCCGTCGCCAGGGCGCCCAGAAGCACCAGGCCGCTGGCCCCCAGAGCCTGGCGGCCCCGTGCGCGACGCACCGCGCGGTAAAGGGCCCAGAAGGCCTCGAGGTAGCGCCCCCGAAAAAAGGGCAGCAGGCCGAACAGGCGCACCTCCTTGGCCGTGTCGGCCTCGAGCAGGGCCTCGGCAAAGTAGCGCATCCGGCGGGCCTCGGGCGCGGTGAACAGCACCGCTTCCCACACCCCCTTCTGCAGCCGGAAGGTTAGGATGGCCTGGGGCAGGGTGGCCAGCAATAGCAACAGCGGGAAAAGGGGCGCCGCGCTCAGCAAAAGCAGCAACACCCCGGCCACGGTGATGCTCCCCCGGAAGGCGCTCCCCAGAAAGATGAGCAGGTTCAGGGGCTGGTAGGGGGCCTGATCGCGCAACACCTGCAGCTCATCGTGAAAGCTGGGGTTCTCGAAAGGGGTCAGGTCGGGCAGGCCGCCCACTTTATCCATCAGCAGAAGGTGCACCCGGGCCGTGAGCCGCTCGTTCACCGCCCCCTGCAGATAGGCCACCCAGGGGGCCAGCAGGAAGTCCAGGGCAAAGGCCAGGGCCAGCCCCAGCAGGGGCCACCAGAGCCAGGGGCCCCACACGCCCTCCCCCAGACCGGCCACCAGGCCGTCCACCAGGGCGCGGGTAAAGCCCAGAACCCCCACCGGCACCAGCCCCCCCAGGGCCAGCAGCAGCAAAAGCAGGGTGGCCTCGAGGGGGGCCGCCTGGATCACCTGGCGCAAAGCCAGCCCAACCAGGCGCCATCGAAAAGTTCTCCTATCCAGCCGCAACCACCTCCTGCCGAGCTTTGGGTGCCAACCAGCGCTTGGGGTTCATGAAGTTGGAGGAAATGTAGTCCCATTCATCTGCTGCAACAGGAGAAACTTCCTCGACGGTATAGCGCTTGTGCATGGGTTGGAGTGGGTCGTGGTGAATAATCGCTTTTAAACCTTCAGGTATTGTGACGATATCAAATGGCCTCCCTTCTTCGTCCCACTCCCAGACTGGAACCTCCCCTGCTAGCGCATAATAGGCATCCCTGCTGGCATCGAGATTGCGGACGTAGAAACTGGATGGACAATACCAGCACGAGGCTCGGTACTTTCCGCAAGCCATCACTTCCAATGGTCGGACGTAGTGGCGAAATTTGAACACCTCTCCATACAGAACAATAGAGGGGCGTTTCGCAGGATGAGAAATGACTCCTCCAAAGGGATCAAACTCATATGAAAACTCCGAGGAAGGCCCCAGTCGAACAACCAAACCATCGCGATCCCTTACTTCCAGCCAGCCGTCCAAAGTTTCCAGTCGATCACCCACAATCAATGTCATCCCCTCTTCCAGGTTGTACCTCTTATCCTGCCGCAAAAGCACCGGCCCGTTCCCAGTGCTGTTTGCAATGATTCGTGTAACCTTGTAACCTTCCATGGTTCCTCCTTTGTTTTCCAGCCCTAAAGGGCTGTTTTTATTTTTAGCTCCCCCAGGTAACCAAACCCCCTCTCAGAATGGTTACCTTTCCTCTCATTTTGGTTACCTTCTGACCGTGTTGGTTACCTCCCCTGGGTTAGGGTGGAAGCATGCGGAAGGTTCGGCTGTTCTTAGTTTTGCTGGTTTTTCTGGTTCTGGGCCTCAGGGAGACCGCCCGCGCCTGCACCCACCCCGACTGCCCCCCACCGGGGGTGGTGCGCTCCGGGGTGCCTAGCGGTACTGGGCGCTGAGCCGCCGCACCCAGGCCCGCACCGCCGGGCGGCGGGGGTCTTGCTCGGGCAGGCGTTCCAGCAGGGCTTCCCAGAGGATGAGGTCATCCGCGATGCGCTGGGCCAGGCGGTAGAGAGGCTCCGGGTCGGGCTGCCGGAGGACGGCTTCCTTGAGCTGTTCCTCCAGGTGGTTCCGCAGCAGCTCGATGCCGGGGGCCTGGCTTCTGGGCAGCAGGGGGCCCTGGTAGAGGCTGAGGGCCTCGGCCAGGCGGTGGTGTTGCAGGGCTTCCTGGAGCTTTAGGAAGTCGGCCTCGATGGGGGTGCAAAGCCGGTAGGGGCGGGGCTGGACTTCGAAGCCCTGCTGGCGCAGGCGGCAGAGCTCGCTCTTGAGGGCCTGGGGGTTGGGCGCGGGGTAGAGGGCCTGGGCCAGGGCCTCGCCCGAGAGGCCCTCGGGGTGGGCCAGCAGCAGGGTGAGGAGTTCCAGGCTGCGCGGGCGCAGGGCGGGGAAGCCCTCCAGGTGAGCCGCCCCCAGGGTGCGCAGGTAGGGGGTGGCGGGTGGGGGGAGTTCGGGCGGCAGGAAGAGGGCCCTGGCCTCGGGCCGGAGGGCCTGGGCCATCCGGCGGTAGGGCTCGGGGAGGGGGACTCCTTCCAGGGCTGCGAGGTGGGCGGCGGCCCGCAGGGCCTCCTCGGCCCACTCGGTCTGCAGGGTGGAGAGGGCGGCTTCCAGGAGCGGGCGGGCCTCCGGGCTGGGGTAGTGCCAGAGGCCCTGGGCCAGCGACTGGAGGGCCTGGGGCAGGGGGTCGGGGGAAGACCCGGCGGCCGCTGCGCGGAGCCAGCGGGAAAGAAGGGGCCGGGCCGAGGGGCGGTGCTTGAAGAGCAGCACCAGCAGGGGCAGGTCGTAGGGCTGGTGGGGGCTGGAGTTCTGCCGCAGGAGGGCCTCCAGGAGTTCGGGGCTTTCCTGGCCCTGCATACCCTGCAGGAGCAGGCTGAGCCAGAGGGCATAGTAGCGCACCCCGGGGGCTGCGTGGGCCAGCAGGGGTGGGAGGGATCGTTCCAGGGCGGGCAGGGGCTCCTCCCCCCCCAGGGCCAAAAGGGTGAGCTCCTCCAGCCGGTAGTGGGGCTGCTCCGGGGCTTGCAGGACGGCCCGGCTGGCGTAGGAAAGAGCCTCGGCCAAGCGGCCCAGCCGCCTATGGGTGCGGGCCAGGGCGTAGGCCAGGCGGGCCTGTTCCTCGGGTGGGCCCTCGCAGCGGTCAAGCGCCGCTTGCAGGGCCAGGAGGCCGTCTTGGGGCGGAAGCGAGAGGCCCAGGTGGTAGAGCGTCAGGGGGGTCTGGGCCTGATGTGCGGCAGCCAGGGCCCACCGGCGGTAGGTGGCAGGATCGCCCTTGCGGAAAGCCGCGAAGCCCAGGAGTGCGAGGCGTTCGGCCTGGGCGACGCTCTCTTGGGGCTGCCAGCTCTCCAGCAGGGCCTGGGCCTCGGCCACCTGGCCCAGCGCCAGCAGCGACAGGGCCACAGCCTGCACCCGGGCTTGTTGCTGGGCCAGCGAGAGGGCCTCCCAGTAGCGGCCCTGGGTGTAGAGGGCCAGGGCGTCCATGGAGGGAGTATAGCAAGCACCGGCTATGGGGCGTCCTAGACTGAAGCCGTGACGGATCCATCGGCCCTACTTCAGCGCATCACCCTCGAGCCCGAGGTCAACCACGGCCAGCCTACTGTGCGGGGGTTGCGCTACCCGGTGCGGGTGATCTTGGAGCTCCTGGCGGGGGGTATGACCCCGGAGGAGGTTCTGGCCGATTACCCCGACCTCGTACTTGGGTGACGCTGGTGCATAGAGCAAGCCTAAGCGGTCTTGAGGTTGTTCTCTTCCAAAGCGCTGTAAGCGGCAATGGTCACAAAGTGGGCATCGCCAAAGTGCCACAGTTCGCAGCCGTGCACCAAAGCCGCCCCAGCAATCAGCAAGTCCACCGTGGGTACCCGCTGGCCTGTTCGGGCCAGTTCGTAGGCCAACCTGCCCGCTGCCAAGGCTTCCTCGCTTCCCAGAGGCAGCCAGGTTAGCGCCTGCAGGTCGGTGGTAAGAAGCCCGTAGCCTTTCTCGTTTTTTGCGCCGGACAGGAGCTCCACGGCAATCGGTGTCACAACCGCGATTTCGTGTATCTCCAGGGCTTGGCTCAGAGCTTGTTTGACCTGGGTGGCCCCCTTGGGGTGGTAGAACTCGATCCAGGCCGAGGTATCCACCAGAAGGCGGGCCATTAGCGCGACTCCCGCAACGCGCGCAAGGTTTCCTGGGTGAGCTCGAGCTCCACCTTACCGGCGTGAGCCCGGATGGCCCGGCGGCGCTGCTGGCGCACCAGCTCCTGCAAAGCCCGCTCGATGGCCTCGCGTTTGGTGCGCACGCCCAGCGTTCGGCGGGCTTCCTCCAGCAGGGCAGCATCAATCTCGATGGTCATGCGGGGCATAGTGCTTCGAGTATACACGTAAACGCGTGCATCCACAGTTGGGGTTTTGGTGCCGCATTAGAGCAAACCCCGCCGATACGTCAGTGCCTCGGCCAGGTGGGCCTCCTGGATGTGTTCGGCTCCTGCCAGGTCGGCGATGGTGCGGGCCACCCGGAGGATGCGGTCGTAGCTGCGGGCGGTGAGGGCTAAGCGTTTGGTAGCCGCGTGCAAGAGGGCCTCGGAAGAGGGGGAAAGGGGGGTGTGCTGGCGCAGGGCCCGGCCCAGCAGCTCGCTGTTGAGCTTCCCCTGGCGGGCCTTCATCCTCTCTCGGGCGGCAAGCACCCTTTCTCTGACGATGGCGGTGGGCTCGCCCTCGGGGGCTCGAGCCAGCTCCTCGGGGGTGAGGCGGGGCACTTCCACCACCAGGTCGAAGCGGTCGAGGAGGGGGCCGGAGATGCGGCCGGCGTAGCGCATTCGCTGGGCGGGGGTGCAGGCGCAGTTGCGCTCGGGGTCGCCGAACCACCCGCAGGGGCAGGCGTGTGCAGGGCAATCGGGGTATTCAAGGTAACATGACCTACTTTCTTCCTCGCAAGAAGCCGGGGCCGTCGGGGAAAGGAGAGGTTCGGGTTGCCCTGATTGAGGAGCACCGCCGGACAGGGGCCAGTGCCCGCAGCCTGGCCCGGAAGTATGGGGTGAGCAGCGGGACGGCCTGGAGGTGGGTATACGGGAAGCGTGTTCGTTCGAAGCGGGAGCCCGACCCTCACTAGCCCTATCCCCTACCCGATGCGCTATGGCAGCAATTGGAGCCGCTGTTTGAACCCACAGCCAGGGGAGCCCCTCCCCGCTACGCCAAGCGCTCCCTCGTGGAGGCCATCTTCCTGGTGCTACGGGAGGGGCGGCCCTGGGGGGATACCCCTCCGGGTTACCCACCGGGGAAGATGGTCTACTGGCACTATAGGAACTGGGTCAGCCGGGGGGTGTGGGTGGAGGTGGAGCGGATGCTAGTGGGTTATGCACCCCCCTCGCCCCGTCCCGCTGATACTTCTTCCAGCACCTCCTGAAGGGGGTGGCAGAGCGCCACCAGCCGCGGCTGGATCTCCAGAAGGATTTCTTCGAGAACTTTGTGCCCCAGGCGAGGTATGGAGGCGTACAGCAGGCCGAGGGCCCGGTCTTCCTGCTCCAGGGCCTCGAGCGCCACCAGAGCTTTCTGGATATTCTCTTCCAGACTTTTGGTCTCCTCGAGCGCTTTGCGCAGAACAGCCTCAAGCCGCCCGCGTCCTTGCGGCCCGAGCAACGCTTCAGCGCTCACACGCCACCCCGTCGCCATCCCGATCCAGCCCCTTCCGGTATCCCGGCTGTCCCCGGTAGAGGGGGGCGGCCCCGGCGGCGCGGGCCTCGCCGCAATTGCGGTAGTAGGCGCCCGAGGGTACGGGGGTGGAGGGACTCGAGGGCCGCGGCGTCCCGGCAGTGGGGGGGTTGGCCGGGCTTCTGCGGTACTCCCACGGGGCCTGGAAACTCCCCTGCCACACCCCGCGCCGTGCGGCCTGGGCCTGTCGCTGGGCCTCGAGGTACACGCTGCCGCCATACTCTACGTAGGCCAGCGCCCAACCCTCTGCCACCAGCCAGCGGTTGACTTCGGTGCCGCCCACGCTGCACACCGCCACCGTGCGCCCGTAGCGGTCGGTGTCTTTCTGCTCACAGTGCACGGTGCGTTGCCCCAGGAAGTCCGCCAGGGCAAAAGCTGCCCGCCTGCCACAGGGCCAGGGCTTCCCCGCCGCGTCCAGGCAGGTTTGCGAAGACTCTACCGCGTCCACGCCCCACAAGCGGATGCGAACCCCCTGGATCTCCAGGGTGTCCCCGTCCACCACGCTGGCCCGGCCCACCACGGTGTGCTGGGCTAGAGCCAAGCTCAAAAGGGTCAAAATGCACGTCAAGAGTTGGTACATGTTGGTAAAATCTTAGTCGACCGCTATTCTAAAAGGGCTTGCTGTGATTAACTCCCGTTTTCAACTCCCCATAGGTCATGAGGAATACCCTATCCTCCCAGGGATCGTCCGGTTCCCGTTCCAGCCATGCTAGAGCCTAGCACCCATGCCAACCTAGCCAAAGCCATCGGAGCCTGTGTCAAGACGGATCGGGAGCTTTTGGATACCCTCCGGCGCGAGATCGCGCCCCTGAAGGCAAGCGTGCGACGGATCCAGCCGCGCAGGGTCACCGCCGTCTCCCTGGTGGCTACCGACGGGGGCAATAACCAGTTGCGCTTTGATCCCTTCCTGATCCAACTAGTGCGGGTGGTGGACTCCAGCAACAACGAGTACTGTCTGGAGGCGGTCACTCCCAACACGCCGCACGAACTGCTGGAAGAACGCCACCTGGACGCGGATGGGCGCGGGACCACCCCCCTGGGCCGGATGATGGAGTTCCTGAAGGTGCGCCGTCTACAGGAACTTTCCCCAATGCTTCGCCCCTCCTCGCCGGACAGGCCAGCCTCGCCGAGCTGGGTAGGGGTCTACCGCGAGCTGATGGAATGGGCCATCCTCTTCGCCATCCTCGAGAAGGACTTCGCTAGCGACACCCTGCTGGTCTTCGACGGACTCCTGCGCAGCAAGGTCTTCGCCAGGGATCTCTTCGCGAGGCTGCTGGAGGGCATGAAGGCCCGCATCCAGGAGAAAGCGAGAAGCCGACGTAACCTCTACCTGGTGGGCATGGCCAAGCACTCCAAAGTGCTCGACCGCTACCGCCTGGCCATGCGCCTGGAGGGCGTGCTGGACACCAGCTACCCGGCCTACGTCGAAGTGCCTCGGGACCTGGAGGCGAAGGCCTACGTATGGAGCGAGTACGCGCGAGGCAACGAGGTAGCCCTGGAAGGCGGAGAAGCCAACAAGTTCGTGGGCGGCAAGATGTTCCTGGTCAAGTTCGGCTCGAGCCGCTATGACCCGATCTGGCCGATAGACATCTTCGAGCCGCAAAAAGACAAAGCGCAGGAAATTCTGGGCTACCTTCTGGCCGATGCCCAGGCCGGGTTCCCGGTTCTGCACTACCCCGCCAGCCTGCAAAAAGCGCATGAGAACGCGGCGCTGGTAGGCTTCGATCTCCAGGTGCTTCAAGACCAGGTGTTTGCGGCCATCCATGAGAGTTTGGGAAAGGAGTCGGGCGCGCTGGACGTGTTCCGTTTGCAGGATGCCGACCCGGCGCGGCGGCGCTACTGAAGGAGACAGATGGAGCTTTTCCCCAGAGAAAAGATAGTAGGCATCTTTCGTGGCTTCCAGCAGGGAGGCCTGGAGTTCCACGCCGACCTGGTATTGCCTTACCGCAACGATTTCCAGAATCTGCCCATGCACGGCCAGTTCCTCTTAGTGCAGCTGGAAAATCCAGGCGAGGCCGTTCTAGGTCGTATCGCCGCCTTCTCAGCCGAGGGGAAGCTGGCCTACGGGGAAGGAGAGGAGTTCAACATCCGGGCCATGCTGGAAGAACTGGAAGTCCCGGAGGACGTGCGCGAGCAATATCTGCGCTACCGGGTGAACATCCGGGTGCTGGGGGTGGTGCGGGTGGTGAACGGGGGGATCACCTTCGCCCCCTCGCACCGCCGCCTGCCCCACGTAGGCAGCAAGGTGGCCTTCCTGGACGATGCAGTGCTGCGCGAGCTGGCGGGGCATAACATCGATGGAGCCCCTATCGGCCACCTGGCCTTTGGGGAGTACGTTTACGCCGAGGGCAGCGCCGGGTTCAGGCCGGAGCCCTGGATGCAGGTGCTCTCCCCCGAAGTGCTCATCCGCTTCCCCGTCGGCTCGCTGGTGGCCCGGCGCAGCTTCATCTTTGCCCGGGCGGGCTTCGGCAAGTCCAACCTCAACAAGCTGCTCTTCAGCGAGCTCTACCGCGAGATCCCCACGGTGGAGAAGCGGGGCGGGCGGAAGGTCAGGGTAGGCACTGTACTGTTCGACCCGGACGGCGAGTACTTCTGGCCGGACGACAAGGGAAGGCCCGGACTGTGCGACGTGCCCCACCTGGAGGACAGGCTGGTGGTCTTTACCAGCCGCAAAGCTCCCAGCCCCTACTACGGCTCCTTCGTGGCCAGCGACATTCGCTTGGACATCCGCCGGCTCAAACCTGCTGACGTGGTCTCCATCGCCCTCGACCGCGAGCGGCAGGAGCAGCAGAACGTCCGCAAGCTGCGCAGTCTCAACGACCCCAAGTGGGTGCGGCTGGTGGACCTGATCTACCGGGACGGCAACAGCGCCAACCTACAGGAGGTGGCCGCTCTCCTGGATCTGGATCCTTCCAAGCAGGAGGCCGAAGCTACTGCCGCTCGCAGCAACATGACCGCTATCGTGCGCATGCTGCACGATCCCAATAGCCGGATGCTGGACCTCTTGATGCTGGCTCTGAGGGAGGGCAAGTTGTGCGTCGTCGACATCTCTCAGATGCGCGGCAAGCAAGGGCTTATCCTTTCGGGGCTTATCCTGCGGCGCATTTTTGATTACAATCAGCGGCAGTTTACCGAGGCTACCCCTCAGACCATCCCTACCATCGCGGTGATCGAGGAAGCCCAGTCGGTGCTGGGCGGTGAGGCCGCCGCTTCCGAACCCTATGTGGAATGGGTGAAGGAGGGGCGCAAGTACGATCTGGGAGCGCTGCTGGTGACCCAGCAGCCGGGCAGCATCCCGGTGGAGATCCTCTCCCAGGGGGACAACTGGTTTATCTTCCACCTGCTCTCCCAGGCCGACCTGATGGCCTTGAAGCGGGCCAACGCCCACTTCAGCGATGACCTGCTCTCCTCCTTGCTCAACGAGCCCATCCCAGGGCAGGGGGTGTTCTGGAGTTCTGTGGGGGGGAAACCCTACCCGGTGAGCTTGCGTGTGCTCTCGTTTGAGGGAAGGTACTCTCCCCAGGATCCGCACTACACCAAGGAAGCCGCAGCCACCGCGGTAGCCCGATTGCGGGAGGGGCTAGGCGGGGTCGCCGAGGAGCCAGCGCAAACCGAGCCCGGGCCGGGAGGTGAGGGCCCTGGGGAGGGGGATTATCTGGTCCAGATGATTCAAGAGCTGGCGCAAAAGCTCAAGAACGATCCGCGGTCTAAAGGGCTTGCGACGGACCGGGGAATACCCTACGGCGCACTCCAGGGCTGGGTGGCCGAGTATCTACCCTCGGGTTGGGACAATCCAGATGATTGGGCCCACCGCAACCTTCCACGTGTCCTGGACGCGGCCTTTGGTAAGGATGCCTGGGAGAGTTATCCCGTTCCCCACAAGGAGGGCAGAAATATCCGGTGGGTTCGGTTGCGGAGGGGGGAATGAGAGGGGAAGGCCGTGCACACCCGGACACCCTCCGGCTCAACGCCATCGCTCCCTATTTCACCATGTTCCCTCTGAGCTTCCCGCTTTCGGTTCTGGAGGGGAAGGCCCGGCCCACCGAACGGGTGCTGGATCCCTTTTGTGGGCGGGGCACCACCAACTTCGCCGCCAGGCTGCTGGGACTGGACTCGCTGGGGATAGACTCGAGCCCGGTCGCCGTGGCCATCACCGCGGCTAAATTGGTGAGTCCCCCTGTAAACGAGATTCTGGAAGAAGCCCGCCGCATCCTTGAGCGGCCCGCGCCTGAAGAGGTGCCCCAAGGGGAGTTCTGGCAGTGGGCTTACCACCCGGAGGTGCTCAGGGAGCTGTGCCGCTTCCGCGAGGCTTTCCTGGAGGAGTGCTCGAGCCCGGCCCGCCTCGCCCTGCGGGGGATCCTGCTGGGAGCGCTTCATGGCCCGATGCATAAGACGGCTAGCTATCTCTCCAACCAGTGCCCCCGCACCTATGCCCCCAAGCCCGCGTACGCGGTACGCTTCTGGCGCTCTCGGGGCCTGAGGCCCCCTCGGGTGAACACCCTCGAGGTGATCCAGAGCCGGGCCCGGCGCTACTATGCCCGTCCATTGCCGCCTCGAGGAGCGGTAACGCTGGGGGATAGCCGCGAGGGCAAAACATTCAAGGGAGCTCGGGATAAGTTCCACTGGGTCATCACCTCACCGCCGTACTTCGGAATGCGGACCTACCTTCCTGACCAGTGGCTGCGGGGCTGGTTCCTGGGGGGGCCCGACGCCGTACAGTACGACCAGTCCGGCCAATTAGGGCATGGCAGCCCAGAAAGATTTGTTGAGGATCTTGCCGGGGTGTGGAGAAACGTCGCGGATCAATGTGTGGATGGAGCCCGTATGGCGGTGCGTTTCGGCGGTATTGGCAGCCGAAATGCGGAGCCACTGGAACTCATCTATGCTTCCTTCAGCCACACCCCGTGGAAGGTAGTGGGATGCGAACCCGTCCCGCCTGCACCCAAGGGACGAAGACAGGCTGGCTCTTTCCTTGGTAGAAATAACCGCCTTGTAGAAGAGTTTGACCTGTTTTGTGCCTTAGGTTAGATGGATCGCGCTCGGCGCATTGTCGATCCTTCGGCTACAACCACGTAGCTCGAGCCCTGCTTCACCAGCAGCCCCATGCGTTCTAGACGCCGGAGCCTGTCCCCTGCGGAGCTCTTGGCGATTCCGAGCACTCGGCTGACGCTCGAGGGGCCCACAGGCCCTGCCGCCGCCAGGCGAAGTACCTCCCGATCAATCTCGGAGAGGGAGTAATCTGGCCCTCTTGAGGGAGCCTCGTGTCCTTCCTGGGTGGGTAAGGTTACCGGCCTGACCTCAAGGTGTTCGTCTAACGGCGAAGCAGCGGGATGAGCTGCGTGAGCGGTCTGTTTCGGCAAGGGCTCATCTCCCGTCCGGTGAACAGCGGCATTAGCCATCCGTCCCGACAGGGGCTCATCTGTCTTCCTGACCGCCCGGACTTCCTGCCTTACCTGGCGGATCCTGGTCTCCACAGCCTCTGCCGAAACAAACGCCTGAAGTGTTTGCTCGGGGAATGCGCCGTTCGGCGATGCAGCGACTACCGACGCGCAAGCGAGCTGTGTGGTGGTTTCTCCACGCAGATCAGTGTCCCCAGCCCGTTCAATCCGAGCCTCGTACATGCTGGAGAAGTTGCCCCAGAACACCACGAAGGCCCCGATAAGGCTGCCCCAGAAGGCCCACGGGGAGTGAATGACTACATACGCAAAGCTCATATAGAAGGTCGCAACCTCGACCGCGAGGGCCAGCGCCCACGAGGCCCGCACCCCCTGGGCCTCGTAGCCCCGGTAGTAGTGGCGCAGGTGCGAGTAGGAGGAGGCCAGCGCCAGGGCGTACACCAACACGCCAAAGCCAGCGCCTACAGCACCGATCAGGTCTCCACGGCTGCTTCGCGGAGCGAACACCTCGAGGAAGAAATCTCCCACCACCCGGCCCGTGACCAGTCCAACCACCGGCAGGGCCAGAGCCGCGATGAGGGAGAGCAAAGCCGCTTGCCAGCGCATAGCAATATGTTACCGTACAAAGGAATATAGTACGCCCTCCTCTTCCGAAGAAATGTAAAAGGGGTACCTCACCAAAACTCCCAACAAGAGGGCAAAAATAACGTTCTGGAGGCTATTTACCGTGTTGGGAGTTTTTGTTTTTAGCTAAACCCAACTCCCAACATTCCCAACAGACCCGTATCTTCGCGCTCAGCCCTCGGGGATGGGTTCAAGCATCTCCAGCACAGCCTCAGGCTGGATCTGCCCCTTGAACCACAGCACCCGCCCCGGCAGGTCGGCCAGTGCCTCCTGGCTCAGGGCCAGGCGCCGGGAGACCGCCAGGATGAGGTGGTCCATTCGCGCCGCCCGTACCTTCTCCAGCTTGCGCCGCAAATACTCCGGATGCCAGAAGCCCACGATCTCCAGATATACCCGCCGCCCGTCCGGGTGGCGCAGGGCGAAGTCGGGCAGAAAAACCGTGCCCTTGAGGTCCACCACCTCCACCTCCCGCTCGAGCCGCCAGGGAGTCTGAAGCTTCTCCCAGCGCCGGGCGAAGGTGGCCTCGAGCATCGAGTCGAACTCCGGGGGGCGGGGATAGTGCGAGCGCAATCGCTGGCTCACGGCGCGCCAGTCGAGGGCATACTCCACGGCCTGCCCCTGCAGCCAAAGCCGCGCCGTCAACTCCCAGCGGGTTACGTGCAGCAAGGCCGGAAGCAGGGCCGCCATGCGCACCCCGTAGCGCCGGGTAGCCTGAAACAGCGAGGCGGGCCCGTCCACGTGGATCCGGTAGCCGCTATCCAGGTCGCCTTCCACGGTGAACATGAGGCGGTAGAACTTCAGGTAGCGGAAGAGCTTCTTATACTCCCCCACCTCGTTGCGGTGCACCTGCAGGACCAGGTGGGTGGCCGAATAGAGCAGGCCCTGGGCCTGGGCCAGGTTATAGCGGTCCAAAAGCTGGGCGGGGGTGAGGTCGGGCAGGCGCACCAGCAGGTGGTTCTCCGGCAGGTCGGCGTATAGCAGGGCCGGTATCTGGCTCGCCTCCAGCGCGTGGCGCTCCGCCAGCTCCCTTAGCACCCCCTGCGTGGTGGGGGTGCCGTATCCCCGCTGCGCCGCGAGGGCGAACGCTTCCTCGCGCAGCCGGGCCGGCTCGAGGGAAGTCCCCAGGGCGAACTCCGCCTCGCTGAGGGCCAGGTGGGCCAGGCCGCGCACCAGGTTGTAGTCCGGAGAGTCCCCCTCCAGGGCGTGCAGGGCCTCCATCAGCTCGCCCCGGCGCAGCCGGTGGTGTTCCGCGATGACCCCCAGCACCGCCTCGGCCCAGGGCAGCCCGCGATCCGGCCGGACGAAGCGGGGATAGGCCCGACCTGAGCGCACGGTGTAGGCGAGGTGTTCGCTCTTGAGCACGGCCACTCCCCGAACCCTATCCCTCCCCCAGATCCTCCCAGGAAAGCGGCCGCGACGGGAGGGGGCTGACGGGGTGGGCCGGACGCTCCAGGCCGCGCCGCTGCAAGGAGGCCCGCTGTTCGCGCGTGGCCTCGGTGAAGATCTCGTACAGCACCGCCCGCTTGTCTCCCGAGCGGCGCAACACCCGGCCCAGCCGCTGGATGAACTCTCGCTCCACCGCCGATCCCGAGAGGTTCACCGCCACCGCGGCGTCGGGAAGGTTGATCCCCTCGTTCATCACGTTGCTGCTCACGATGGCCAGGTAGCGGCCCGAGGCGAAGCCCTCCAGGAGGGCCTGCCGCTCTTTGATGGGGGTCTGGTGGGTGATGCAGGGGAGCAGGAAGGCCTGACTGACCTGGTAGGCCAGGTCGTTTTCCTTGGTGAAGATCAGGGTCTTCTGCCCGCTGTGGCGGGTCAGGATGACCTCCAGCGCCCGCAGCTTGGCCGGGGCGGCGGTGGCGATACGGGCCGCTTCGCGGTGAGCCCGCATGGCCCGGCGGCCCGATTCGCTGCGGGAGGAGCGCCGGACGAACTCCGCCCAGCCCGCCAGGGTGCCCAGGTCGATGCCCTGGGCCTGCACGAAGGCGTTGCGCACCTCGAGCGCCTGGCGGTAAGCGGCCCGCTCGGCAGGGGACAGGGCCACCCGGACTTCCTCGATGCGGTAGTCGGCCAGCACACTGCCCTTGAGTTCCGCGGCTTCTTTGCGGTACACCAGCGGCCCCACGTCCTCGTACAGGAGCTCCTGGCGCCCATCGCTGCGCTCGAGCGAAGCGGTGAGACCCAGCCGGTACGGGGCCAGGGAGTAGGTGGCGATGGGGCTATAGAAGTCGGTGGGCAGGTGATGCACCTCGTCGAGGATCAGGCAGCCGTAGCGATTGCCCAGCCCCTCGGCATGGATGGCCGCGCTGTCGTAGGTGGCCACCGCCAGGTCGAAGACCTCGTGCTCGCCATCGCCGATGAGGCCCACCGGCAGATCCGGGAAAGCGGAGCGCAGCTCCGCGTACCACTGATGCATCAGCACCCGGGTGGGCACGACCACCAGCGCCGAGCGGCCTGCCCAGGAGAGGGCCAGCAGACCCAGCGCGGTTTTACCCGCGCCGGTGGGGAGCTCTACCAGGCCCCGCCCACGGTTTTGCTTCCAGGCCGCGAGCGCTTCCCGCTGGTGGGGGTGCAGGGCATAGGGCGGGGTGTAGTCCAGCGCTAGCCGCCGGTACTGAGGAGCGCGGTTGGCCTGGAGCTGTCCGCGCAGCTCGCTCGCCACCTCGAAGTAGCGGTAAGCCGGGGCCCGCCAGGCCTCTACCCGGGCGTCCCAGCGAAACACGGAAGGCAACGCGGGAGGAGCGGGAGTCCCCTCCAGGAGCAATGTACCCCGGTCATAGCGCAAAACCCCGGACACCGGATACCAGGATACGCCGGGAAAGGGGGTGCAGCATGAAAGTAGTGAGGAACCCCAATCACCATGCCCGCGCGACACTGGATCAAGCCGCTTGACATGGTTTGAAAGCAGGGATTATTGTTAGATTGTTACAACAATATGACAAAGCCAACTCCTACACCATACGTGTTCACTCATTTCGACAGGAAGACTCCTGTTTATTACCAGTTATATGAGGCCCTTAAGCAGTTGCTTTTAAGCGGCCAGTACTCTTCTGGCGACAGGTTCCTTACAGAGAAGGAAATCGAGACCACCTTTCATGTAAGCCGGGTAACCGCCCGCCTAGCCTTAGAGCGCTTAGTCCGGGAGGGGTATGTCATGCGGCATCGTGGCCAGGGAACCTTTGTGGCTCGCTCGTATGAGGCCTTCGATGCTAAACGCCTCTCCAGTTTCACACAGGACATGGCCTCGCGAGGCCTGAAGGCAAGTGCTCAGATCCTGGAGTTCGACTACGTGCCGCCCTCTGGCAATATGGAGCGCCACTTCGGCAAGAACACCCAGCGCCTTTTGAAGATTGTTCGCCTGAGGCTGGCTGATGAGGAGGCAATAGCCATACAAACCTGCTACCTCTCTGAACGCCTGGCATTTCCCAGGGAACGATTGGCTAATGGATCACTCTATACCCTGCTTGCTCAGGATTTCGGCGTCACTATCGCCAGTGCAGACGAAATCATTATGGCCAGGGCAGCTGACAAGGAGCAGGCAGGCTTGCTCGGCGTACCCGTCGGTACACCTTTGCTTTACGTTGAACGTTATACCTTCGCACAAACTGGCGACGCAGTTGAATATGCTGAAATTTTTTATAGAGCCGACCGCTACCGGTTCTATGTGCAGCAAACAGGAGGTATTTGACTATGGGTGACGCGGCTGATGTAAGGGTCCTTCTGGCTGGGGAAAGCTGGGTGAGCCACACTATCCACGTCAAAGGGTTTGACAGCTTCACCACTAGCGAATATGCCGAAGGAGCTTCCTGGCTTATAACTGCCCTAGAGAGTGGCGGCGCTGCCGTGGACTTTCTGCCAAACCATGAAGCTGCACGCAAATTTCCTGCCTCCATCGAGGCACTCCGCAAGTACAGGGTAGTCATCCTCAGCGACATCGGCAGCAACACCCTCCTCCTGCACCCGGACACTTTCTCTAAATCAATGCGCGTGGCAGACCGCTGCGAGCTTATCGCCGAGTATGTGCGGCAAGGGGGTGGGCTGATCATGATCGGAGGCTACATGTCCTTTTCCGGCATCGATGGCAAAGCTCGCTACGGCCGAACTGCCCTGCGTGAGGTACTGCCGGTGACGATGGTGGAAGGAGACGACCGGGTGGAGTGCCCTGAGGGGGTTACTCCGGAGATCGTAGAGCCCGAACACAGCATATTCGCAGGTATTGGCCCTGACTGGCCCAGGTTCCTGGGTTACAACCAACTGCTCCCCCGCGAGGGCGGCCGGGTTCTGGCCAGGATTGGCGAAGACGTCTTTCTCGCCGTGGGCACTTACGGCCAGGGGAAGTGCGCAGCTTTCGCCTCTGACTGTGGGCCCCATTGGGGACCCCCGGAGTTCGTGGGATGGGAGCACTACGCCCGTTTCTGGCAAAACCTCGTCAAATGGCTGGCTGCTTAGGGGGTGATCGCTTGTCTAACCATGCACACGATTCTTACCCACGGCTATAGGTTCAGGCACACAGAGGCGGCAACGAATGCCGAAGGGAGTGAGCTATGCTGGTAAGATTGTTGCTCTTAGTAATTATGGTTCTAGGCACGCTGGGATTCGCCCAAAGCAAACCCAAGGTTGGGCTGGTGACCATCAACCTCCAGGCCCTCTTTTTCAATCAGGTTAATGACGGGGCTAAGAAAGCTGCGGCTGAGAAGGGTGTCGACCTGGTTATCGTAGATGGACAGAACGACCCCGCCAAGCAAGTTCGTGCCATCGAAACATTTGTGGCTCAGAAAGTTGGGGCCATCATCGTCCTGGCTATCGATGTCAATGGCATAAGACCTGCCGTGGAAGCTGCGCAGAAAGCCAAGATACCTGTCATAGCCATCGACGCCAAAGTAGCGGTACCGCCCGCGAGTACCTTCATCGGTGTCGACAACTATAAAGCGGGTGTGGAAATTGGAGAGTGGCTGGTCAAATACGTTCGAGATAAGATGGGCGGCAAAGCCAACGTAGGCATTGTGGGTGCCCTTAACTCCTTCATTCAGAATCAACGACGAGACGGCTTCCTCAAAGCCCTTCAAGAAGCTCCTGGTATTCGTGTGGTAGCCACCGTCGACGGCCAGAATGTTCAGCTCAAAACTTGCACCTCCCGCATACCCCGCATAAACCTTCACCCCTTGCCCCTCCCCCCGGCGGCCCCAGACCCAGGGCGTGGAGCTCCTGGAAGAGGACCCAAACCAGGAAGTCGGGCAAAAGGACCCGCGCCGCCCGCTCCCCAGCCTCCCGCCAGGTCAGCCCCTCGTCTTCCCTCTCCACCCGCACCCAGTGGGTCAGCAGGTAGGCCAGAAGGGAGAGCACCAGAAAGCGGTGCACCCCCAAGGGGCTCCGCTGCCCAAACTGCCCCAGGGAGAACTCGCTTTTCATCGCCCGGAAGAAGTGCTCTATGCTAAACCGCCGCCTCCCCCGGGAAGGGGGTAGCGGTACCGGGCCACCCACACCGGGAAGGAAAGCCCCCGCAGGTAGACCCGGCTCCCCTGGCGCCGGAGCCCGAAGAGCTTGCCCCCTCCCTGAAGCCTCCGATCCCGCCGCATCCCCACCACCGCCTCAAGCCCCATCCGCCTCACCCCAGAGAGGAACCAGGCGGTGCCAAAGGCGGCATCGGCGGCCACCCGTATCCGGAAGGCGCGGCGCATCCAGGAGGGAAGGTAGGCCAGGAGGCGGAGGGCCAGGAAGGAGAGGGCCTTCTCCCCCTTGCCCCGCCAGAGGCGGTAGGCCCAGGGGATACGGAGGTTCCCGTGGACCAGGTAAACGACCACCAGGTGCAGGCCCCACTGGCCATGAAAAAAGAGAGGGGCAGGGCCTGGAAGCGGCCCCGCTTTTCAAGGGTGACCAGATCCAGAACCACCAGAAGACGGGGCTTGGGGCCTCTTTGCCTCCTGGCCCGGTTCAGGGCTTCCTGGGCCGCTTTTCTCGCCAGGCGGATGAGGGCCCGGGTGGGCCAGGGGGTACCGGTTCAGGAAGCGGGAGAGGGCGGAGGGGGACTGGGTCTGGCTGTGCTGGGGTCTGGCCTTGCCGTGGCCTTGGAGGAAAAGCAGGAGCAGGGCTTGGAGGGAAGCTTGGAGGTGGGGGGTTGGCAAAAGGGCCAGGATGGTCGAGAGTAGGGATTGGGCCGTTGGGATCATGGTACCCGTCATCAGACGGGAAACCGACGGCCCCTTTCCAGGGGTCCCCGTGCATAACCCTCCCCGGGGTGTATAAGTGCAAGTTTTGAGCTACGATCCATCCCAGGAGGAGACCAGGGGGCTGGAGAAGGGAAAGGAAAAAGAGGGCGTATCCTTCCTGGTCCAGCCCAGGCCACCCCAGAAACCGCTGGAACCTTCGGTGAGCGGAGTGGGGATCTGAGCTTGTGGTATAAAGCAGCCCGGCCAGCATCTTGGCGGTGGTGGTCTTTCCCGAACAATTGGGCCCCAAAAAAGCCAACACCTCGCCTTTGGCTAGGTGCAAGCTCATATCTTCGACCGCGACCAGGGAACCAAAGCGTTTGTGCAGTTGGGTGGCCTCGAGCACGGGGGTTATTCCGGCTGCTCAATGTAGCATCCCATGCCTTACCGAGGCAAACATATGCCCTACCCTGCCGGTGCAAGAACCTTGGACTCGATAGGGGAAAGCAGAACTGGGCCTACCCCATCCGCCGAGCCAGGTACACGAAGAAAGGCGCCCCCAGCGCCACCACCAGGATACCCACCGGGGTCTCGAGGGGCCGGTCCACCAGCCTTGCCGCCACATCGGCCAACAGCAGCAGGCTGGCCCCCAGGAGGGCCGAAAGGGGAATCACCCGCCGGTAGTCGGAGCCCACCAGCCACCGGGCCAGATGGGGCGCGATCAGGCCCAAAAACCCGATCGGCCCGGCCACGCTCACCGCCGCCCCGGCCAGCAAAACCGCCACCCCCGTAGCCACCAGGCGCACCCAACCCACCCGCGCCCCTAGGCTCCGGGCTACGTCCTCGCCCAAGGAAAGTAGGTTGACCTGCTGCGAGAGGGCAACCGCCAGCAACAGCGCCGGCAAGGCCCAGGGCAGGATCGCCCAGAAGTGCTCCCAGGTACGCCCGGCCAGGCTGCCCGAGAGGTTTATGAAAGCTCCCCGGGTGCGCTCCTCGAAAAGGATCAGCAGAAAGGTGGCGGTTGCTCCCAGCATAGCCCCCACCGCGATGCCCGCCAGGGCCAGCCGTACCGGGGTCAGACTCACTGCTGCGGTGACACCGTACACCAGCGCTGCCGCTGTCACCCCGCCCAAAGCGGCCAGCAGCACCGTAGCCCAGGCCGGTAGGCCAGGAAAGAAGACCACCCCTACCAGCAGGGCTAGGGCCGCCCCCGCGTTCACCCCCAGGATGCCCGGCTCGGTGAGGGGGTTGCGGGTAAGGCCCTGCATCATGGCCCCCGAGGCCCCCAGCGCCGCTCCCACCAGCCAGGCCACCAAGGCCCGGGGCAGGCGCAGGGTGTGGACGATGAGGCTCGAGTTGGAGTCGTCGGGCCAGAAAAGCAGCCGCCACACTTCGCCCAAGGGGATGTCTACGGCTCCCACCGAGATGGCCAGCAGCAGGGAAAAGACGGCCAGCCCGGCTGCCAGCACGAACACCAGCGGCAGGGTCTGGGTACGACGAAGTGAGAGGGTCATGGTCAGGGCTTGAACGCGTAGCGACTCACAGGGGGTTGGTCGGCCAGCAGGCCGCTTTCAATCAGCTCGGCCAGAATGAGGCGGGTGGCCTGGGGACCCCGGCCCCGGGTCCAGTTGTCGCGGTTAAACTGGTACACCCGCCCCCGCTTCACCGCCTCGAGCCTTTCCCACAGGGGATTCTTGGCCCAGCCCTGCACGATGGGGGTCTCGTCGGGGGCGGTGAAGAGCACCAAAGTGGCCGGGTTCAGCGCCGCCAGGCCTTCCAGGCTCAGCTCGTACTGGGTCTGGTTGTTTTGCGGCTTGGCCAGATTTTTACGACCCAGTCGCTCTACGAGCGAGCCGATAAAGCTCTCGCTGGAGTGGACGGTAAAGCTACTGGGGGTGGCTACTCCTAGCAAAACCAGGGGAGCTTTAGGGTTAGTGAAGGCCCGGGCCTTCTGCAAAAGCCGCTCCTGGTCCTCGAGGATCTGCCGGGCCTGGGCCTCGCGACCCACCAGACGCCCGATCAGCAGAACTTGCTGGTTCAGATCCTCGAAGCTACCCCGCCGTGACGGAAAGGCCACCACCGGGGCGATGCGCTCGAGCTGGGGGATCAGATCCTTATGTACAAAAGCATCGGCCAGGATGACCTGAGGCCTCGCGGCGAGGATGGCCTCGAGGCTAGGTTGGGCCCGTGAACCGATCGAGGGAACCCCAGCCGCCCGTGGGCGCAGGTAGGGGGGCACCCCCCGGTCGCCTCCTTGGGTCCCGGTCGCGGCCCCCACCGGGCTCACCCCTAAAGCCAGCAGGGTGTCGAGAAAGCTATACTCCAGGGCCACCACCCGCTTTACCGAAGCATTTAGGGTGAGGGTGCCCAACTGGTGAGGGATCTGCACCTGGGCCAGGCCCAGGCTGAAGAGGATTAGAACGCTAGCTAGGACGTGCTTCATGGTTTTCCTCCGTCAGTTCAAGGGGTTCTTTGCGCGCCAGAGCATAGGGGATGCAGTGCGGGGTGCCGGTCTCGGGATCGCGCAGAAAATGAGCTTTTAGGCCGAATACCTCGCGCAGGATGCGCTCGTTGAGCACCGCTGCGGGGGCTCCCTCCGCCACTACCCGGCCCCCGTTCACCGCCACCAGGTGGTGGGCGTAGCGCGCAGCCTGGTTGAGGTCGTGCAGCACCATCACGACGGTCTTGCCCTCCTCGCGGTTGAGCCTCTGCAACAGCTGCAAGACCTCGAGCTGATGGCTCAAGTCCAGGTAGGTGGTGGGCTCGTCCAAAAGCAAAATAGGGGTCTCCTGGGCCAGGGCCACGGCGATCCAGGCCCGCTGGCGCTGGCCGCCCGAGAGGGTCTCCAAAGGTCGGCTGGCGAAGACCCGCATCCCGGTCTGGTCGAGGGCCCAGTCCACCGCTTTACGGTCGTGCTCGCTGCGGCCCCCCAGGAGGCTTTGGTAGGGGTAGCGGCCAAACCAGACCAGCGCCTCCACCGTAAGCCCCTCGGGGGCCTGGGGCATCTGAGGCAAAAGGGCCAGCTCGCGGGCTACGGCCTTGGTGGATAGGGTGTGGATGGCTTTGCCGTCCAGCAACACCGCCCCTTCCTTGGGCTTTAGCAGCCGGGCCAGGGCCCGCAGCAGGGTGGACTTGCCGCAGCCGTTGGGGCCGATGAGGGCGGTGATCTGCCCCTCGGGCAGGGTAAGGTTCAACGCCTCTATAACGCGGCGTTCGTCGTAGCCTAGGGAGAGTTGCTGGGTTTGCAGGCTCATCGCACCCGTCCCACCTTTCGCATCAGGTAAAGGAAGTAAGGGGCCCCCAACAGGGTGGTGAGCAGGCCCGCCGGGATCTCCAGCGGGGGCACCAGGCCCCGCCCCAGGGTGTCGGCCCCCACCACCAGCAAAGCGCCCAGCAGCATCGCGGTAGGAAGGAGCAGGCGGAACCCAGGGCCCACCAGCAGCCGTGCGGCGTGGGGGGCGATGAGCCCCACGAAGCCCAGGATACCCACCCCCATCACTGCCACCGCAGCCAGGGCCGTGCCCAGGGCCAAGGCCACCAGCCGGGCTGGCTCGAGGCGCACCCCCAGGCTCTTGGCGGTCTCATCCCCAAACGAGAGAACGTCGAGCCGCCGGTGGAGCAGCAGAACCAGGGGAATCAGGCTAGCGGCGAAGGGCAGCACCCGCCAAAGCCGCTCCCAGTCGGCCCCGTACACCGTACCGCTCAGGAAGATAAGGGCTTGGGCGATGGAGTCGTCGGCGCGCACCAGGATGAGCCGGCGCAGCCCGTCCAGCGAGGCCTCGACCGCCACCCCGATCAGGGCCAGCCGTATCGGGAGTACCTCCCCCGCCTTGCGGGCGAGGGTGTATACCAGGCCGAACGCCAGCAAAGCTCCACCAAAAGCTCCCACCGGCAGAGCCCAGGCCGGCGCCCAGGGCAGAAGGATCAGAGTGAAGACCGCGGCCAATCCCGCCCCCGCCGCCACCCCTACGAGGTCCGGCGAGGCCAGAGGGTTGCGCACCACCCCTTGCAGAATGGCCCCCGAGGCTGCAAACAAGGCTCCACACACCGCCCCTACCAATATCCGGGGCAACCGCAGCTCGTAGAGGATGCGGGCGTGGGTCTCGTCCCGTGGCCCGCCCAAAGCCTGGAGAACCTCGAGCGGCCCCATCTGTACCGCCCCGGTGCCCAGGGCCAGGACGCCTAGCCCCAGCAAAGCGAGGGCCAGAAGGGGGACTAGGGTGGATTTGGACGAGGTAGGGCGGCTTAGCATACGCACTCCAGCCTATTCCCAGCGCACCAGGCTCTCTAACGGGGGGTATTTGCGCGGGACCAAAGCCCGTTTGGCAAAGCCCATATAGAACAGTCCCAGGAGCCGGTCAGGGGGCTCTCCCCAACCGAAGTGGGCCGCGAGGTCAGGGTGGGTGGCCACTGGACCACTCACCCAAAGCCCCCCCAGGCCCTGCGCCGCGGCCATCAAGTGCAGGTTTTGCACGGCCATGCTCACTGCGGCCAGCTCCTCCCACTCCGGCAGAGACCGCTCGCGCCGGGGCTGCATCCCGATGGCGATCCAGACCGGGGCCCCGAAGACGAGCTTGCGGTAGCTTTCCAACCAGCGCGGCTCGTAGCCCGGCAGGGCCTTGGGAAAAACCTCCTGTATCTGGGCAAAGAGCCTTTCCTTGGCCTTGGGGCTGGTGATCACCACGAAGCGGAAGGGGTGGGTGCGCCCATTATTGGGAGCGTAGCGGGCCGCGTCGAGACAGCGCTCGAGAAGAGCGCGGGGCACCGGGTCGGGCTTGAGGGCCTGTACCCCGTAACTGCGCCGCCCCCGGATAATGGCCTCGAGGGCATCCGCATCGAAGCGGGGGTAGGGCCGGTGGGTAACCTTGGATCGGCTCATTAGCGCCACCAGCATCTCCCGCAGGTGCAAAGCGTCCCTGGCTGGCTCGGCGAAGCGGTGCTCGAAGCGCGCGGTCTGTTGGCCGTCCCAGACCAAGGCGGTAAAGCTCTTGGGGCTGAGCGCGGTCATCTCGGCGCCCTCGGCCCACTCCAGGCCCCCCAGGGCCTTGACGGTGGCCAGAAGCTCTTCGGCGTGGTCGTTGTTGATGTGCTCGAGATAGGCTACAAGCCGCTCGGGGCTGAGGTCGGTGCTCGCAGACATCCATCCCCCTTATCGCAGAAACCGCTCGATGTCATCCAAGACCCGGTGGGCTCCTTGGATTCCGATGGCCAGAAACCAGGTGTCGTCGTCCACAGCAATAGCCCGCTTGCTCTGCACCGCTTTTAGCCGACCCCATAGGGGGCTAGCCAGGGCGGCCATCTGGTCGGTTTTGGCGGGCTCACCGAAGGCTGAATAGAAGAGGTAGTCGGCGTCCAAATCAGGTAAGCGCTCGAGGGAGATGTAGTCGGCAAAGGTGTCCTTGTTCTGAAACGCTGGACGCGGCAAGCCGATGTCATTCAGGATAGTGCCGATAAAGTTAGCCTTGTTCATGCTGCGAATCTGACCCGGCACAAAGCGCAGGATGCTGACTGTGGGCAACCGTCCACGCCCACCCAACCGGTTGCGAATCTGGGCAGTCCGGCGCTCATACTGGGCCAGTGAGACCCGGGCTTGGGTACTGCGGCCGAAGGCCTCCCCAGCCAGCAAGAGGTTTTCCTTCCAAGCCACCCCCACACTCTCAGCCATCACCGTGGGGGCAATGCGCGATAGCTGGTAATAGATCGCGCCATGGCGAAGCTTATTGGTGAGAATAAGGTCGGGCCTCAGGGAAAGGATTTTTTCCAGGTTGGGTTGGGCAATGGTGCCCACGATTTCGATGCCCTGAGTCTGGCCAAGCAGGTAGCGCTGAAAGGGTTGATCGGGCGTAGCGGTGACCGCCCCCACCGGCTTGACTCCCAGGGCCAAAGCGCTATCCAGCTCTCCAGTGTCCAGCACCACCACCCGCTGGGGAACCTTGGGCACGCAGGTCTCCCCCATGGCGTGCTTGACTAACCTGCCCCCGCAGGGTTGGGCCAAAGCCAGCCCAAAGCCCAGTGTCATCGCGAAGAAGATCGCGCGCCCTCTCACTGTCTCACCTTCTCCAGGATCAGCCGGGTCAGCTCGCTCACGTTGCGCAGGCTCACCAAGGGACCGCTGTAGGGGCTAAAGGGTTCGGGGGTGTAGAGGATGGCCTGGTCTTTGAGCTTCTGCCCTACCGGGCTCGCGAAAAAGGCCCTGGAGCCGTCGTACTGGCCGCCGGGCGGGAAGACTACTACCAGGGTCTGTTTATCCAGGCTGATGAGGGCTTCGTCGCTGATCTGGGCGCCCACGTTCAGGGTGACCTCCTGAGGGGTATATCCATCTTTGAAGCCCATGGCTCGAAGGTCGGGGATGAGCCGCACGTTGGTATAAACCCAGTTGCTCCCTCCAGCGAAGGGGGCCACCACCACTACCTTGGAGTACTTCTGGAAAACCCCCGCGTTGCGCAAGCGGGCGTTGGCGGCCTGGTAAGCCCCCCGCACCTGACCGATGACCCGCTCGGCCTCGGTGCTTTTGCCAAAGAGGCGCCCGAGGTCGCGCAGGCCCCGCTCCCAAAAGCCTTTGCCGCCTTCTTGGTAGCCGAGGGTGGGAGCGATCTGGCTCAGTTTGTCGTAGTACTTGTTGCCCTGCCAGGTGAGCCGCACGATCAGATCGGGTTTGAGGGTGAGCAGGGTCTCCAGGTTAGGCTCGAGCCAGGAGCCGATGTAGGCCGGATTATTGAGCCTGGCTCGGGCCAAAAAGCCCTTTCGCAGCACCTCGGGCTTGATGCGGCCCCCGCTGAGGTCGGCCGGGGTGAGGTAGGCGCTGGCCAGCCCCACGATGCGGTCGCCCACCCCTAGCGCGGCCAGCCAGCCCAGGGCTTCTTCGTCCATCACTACCACCCGTTTGGGGTTGAAGGGCGCGAGGGCGGTACCCTCGTCGTGCTCGAGGGTGAGGGTTTGGGCCAGCGCAGCTCCTAAAACAACGAGCACTACAACAAAGTTTCTTAGATTCATTTTCTTCTCCTTTAGGCAACAAAGTCTCAGCCAGGAAGGGGTTGAGGCAGCTTTCTAGTAAAGCTACCGAGCGGCCAGACCGACCCTCCCCTCTCTCCTTAGTTCAGCAATTTCGTGAAAAACCCGGCCTGGCTGGCTTCGGGTGGTTGCGGTATACCGATCAAGGCTGAGCGTAGCAGCCTGTGAAACTCGCGCTGCTCGGCCGGGCTCATCCGCAAGGCCACGTTGCCTAGCCAAAGTACAAAAAGCGCTTCGGGCGGGTCGAAGCGGCTTCGTTCCACCGCTGCGTCAACCACCGCTACCAACCAGAGGAAGTCCTGAAGGCTCAGATGCAGGGTGGCTACGTCCCAGGAAAGGTACACGATGCCTCCGCAGCACGGGCAGTTTTCGATATAACGAAACTCACTCAGGGTTGCCAACCGGCGCAGCTTAGAGCAACTCATGGGTTCCACACCACCTTTCGCTGCCAGTCGCCGCGTTGGCCTTGGGGCAGTGGCTCGGTGGGGTAGCCCAGGTAGAGAAACCCCAGCAGCCGGGCCGGGGAGACCAGGCCACAGACCTCCGCCGTGTGTGCGTGCACTGCCGGGCGTCCTGAGGTCCAAAAACCCGCCAAGCCTAAGGCAGTGGCAGCCAGCCAGGCATTCTGCACCGCGCAGGCCAAGGCCGCCACCTCCTCCCACTCTGGGAAACGTCCGCTGGGCTCCAGCCCCAGCCCGATCCAGACCGGCGCCCTCCAGACCCGCTCGAGCTGGGCCGTATACCGCTCAGGGCGAAAATCGGCACCGCTAACGGAAAGGGCGTAGCTCTCGGCAAAGGCCTCACCCAGCTTTTTCCGGGTTTCTCCTGTGAAAACGACAAAGCGCCAGGGCTCGGTGCGCCCGTGGGAGGGAGCCCAGTGGGCAGCCTCAAGGATCTGCTCGAGCTTTTCTCGCTCCACCGGCTTATCCAAGTAGCCCATTCCGTGCGAGCGACGCGCGCGGATAACCGCAAAAAGGGATGAAGAGAAGGCTTGCATGACACACTCTTATAGGCTGGGTACAGGGTAGCTGGATTGAACCAGCGGCATCACCCAAGGGCGGCCGCTGGGGTGTGGGGCTAGGGCAAAGGGCAGGCCGTAGACGGCCTCGAGCCGCTTTGGGCAGAGCACCTCGGCGGGGCGGCCCAGCGCCACCATCCGTCCCTGGTGCAAAAGCAGAATTCGGTCCGCAAAAAGGCTCGCCAGGTTCAGCTCGTGCAGCACCATCACCACCCCCCAGCCCCCTTCGGCCAGGCGGCGGCAGAGCGCCAAGACCTCCACCTGGTGCTTGGGGTCGAGGTGGTTGGTGGGCTCATCCAGCAGCAGCAGCCGGGGTTCTTGGGCCAGCACCCGGGCCAGATCTACCCGGCCTTGCTCGCCCCCGGAGAGGGTGGGGTAAAGGCGAGCGGCTAGGGAAAGGGCCTGGGCCTCGCCCAAAGCCCGTTCGGTGCGGGCGTGATCCACTGGCCCCTCGGGGCGCTGCTGCAGGTGGGGCATGCGCCCCAGGAAGGCCACCTCGTAGGCGGTGAAGGGGAAGCTCAGCTCGCGCTGTTGGGTCAGCACCGAACGGGTAAGGGCCAGCTCGAGGGCCCCATACCCCTCCAAGGCCCGCCCCAGGAGTTCAATCCGGCCTGCGCTAGGACGCTCCTCTCCCGCCAGCAGGCGCAGCAGGGTGGTTTTGCCCGCCCCGTTGGGCCCCAGTAGCGCCAGCACCTCCCCGGCCTCCAGGGTAAGGCTCACACCCTGCACCAGTGTCCGCCCCCCCACCTGGTAGCCCAGCCCTTCGGCCACCAACAGGCTCACCGGGCCACCTCCCGCTTGTAGCGTAGAAGCAGCCAGATAAAGAAGGGGGCTCCCAGGAGGCTCGTCACCACCCCCACCGGCAGCTCCGCCGGGGCTACCACCGTGCGGGCCACCAGATCGGCCAGCACGCTCAAAGAAGCCCCCAGCAGGGCGGCTCCCGCCAACAAGTAGCGGTGATCCGGCCCGGCCAGCAGCCGAAAAAGATGCGGGGCCACCAGCCCGATGAAGCCCACCCCCCCCGCTGCCGCCACCGCCGTGCCCACCGCCAGGGCGGATAGGGCCACGGCCTGGCGCTTGAAGGGCTCGAGGTGTACCCCTAGGTGAAAAGCCTCCCGCTCGCCGAGCACCAAAGCGTTGAGCGGTTGAGCCAGGCGCAAGAGCCCCCAAAATGCCAGCAGGCCGGTAGGCACCATGGCCAGCAGGGTGATCCAGGTGGCCCCACCGAAGCCGCCCAGGGTCCAGAAGGTGAGGCTCCGGAGCTGCTCGTCGCTGGCCCGGCTGATCAACAGCCCAATCAAAGCCCCTGCCGCTGCGTTGAGGGCGATGCCCGCCAAAAGCAGGGTCAAAACCTGCACCCGCCCTCCGTTGCTGGCCAGCCGCCAGACCCCAAAGGTAGCAAGGAGCCCCCCCACAAAGGCCATCACGGGTAAAGCAAATACCTGCAAAGGGCCTGCTCCCGGTACCAGGACGATGAAAATAGCCGCTCCCAGCCCGGCTCCCGAGGTCACCCCAATGAGGCCTGGGTCGGCCAGGGGGTTGCGAAAAAGACCCTGCAGCACCGCTCCCGCGAGGGCCAGCATGGCCCCCACCAAGGCCGCTAGTAACACCCGGGGAAAGCGGATTGAGACCAACACCGCGTAGGCTTGATCGGCCTTTTCCCAGAGGACGCGGGGAATCTCCAAAGGCGGGATTAAGTACGCCCCAACCCCTGCGGCCAGCAGCAACGAGGCCGGCAAGGCCAGGCTCAGCGCAAAAAGAGCCCGGCGGTAGCGCGAGGAGCGGTACAGGTTAAAGCTCGACATACCGTCTACGGCTGGGGCTCTCCCGCCACATACAGCCCCTGGCGCTCATAGGCCCCGATAAAAAGCTCGAGCGCTGCCCGGCCCGCCCGGGGGCCAAAGCCGCCTAGGTAGAGGTCGTCGATGGCCACCACCCGCCCGGCCTGCCCAGCAGGGGTCTGCATCACCCCAGGAAGCTTCTTTAAGCCCTCCAACCCTCCAACGCTCTGCAGCCCCTTGGTGAAGACCACAATCACGTCAGGGCGGGCCGCCACCACCGCCTCGGCGGTCATCTGCTGGCAATCCTTGATACCCTTGGCGGCGTTGGCGATACCGGCTAGCGCCATCATGCCCACTGGGTTGGAACCTTCTCCACAGACAAAAGTAGCCTGGGTGCCCCGCAGGTAGAGGAAGAGGCCCTTTAGGGTCTTCTGCACGGTAGCCTGGCGCTGCTTGGAGCGAAGCACCAGCAAGTCGCGCTCTAGGGCCCGCACCAAGGCCTCCCCCCGTTCGACCTGCCCCACTGCTGCGGCGATGGTGCGGATCTTTTCCTTGGCCCCTTCCAGGCTGGGCCTGTCCGGCACGCGCACCACCGTGACCCCAGCGGCGGCCAGTTGGTCAAAGACCTGCGGCGGCTTGGCATCCTCCCGTCCTAGCACCAGCGTGGGCTTTAGGGCCAGAATGCCCTCGGCGTTGAGCTGGAACTGGTAGCCGACGGTAGGTAGCCTGTTCACCGCCGCCGGGTAGTAGCTGCTGGTGTCGCGCCCCACCACCTTATCGCCCACGCCTAAGGCAAAGAGGATCTCGGTGGTCACCCCGTTAAGGCTTACGATCCGCTCGATGGAACGTACCGCGACCGTCTGGCCTCGAGCGTCCTGGACCGTGAAGGGCTGAGCCAGACCCAGCCCCAGGGCCAGCAAGGTGAAAACCAGCAGCCGTCTCATGCGCCCTCCTTCAAGGCCTCAGCCGAGTCGGTGAACACCTGAAAGGTCTTGAGCTGGCTAGGCCCACGGAAAGCCTCACGGGGCAGGCTGCCGCTTTTGGCGTGCCCCTCTTTGAACTCGGGGCTATTCACCCAGTTGTGGAAGTGCGCCTCGCTCTCCCAAAAGGTCATTACGATGTAAGGCTCCAAAGCCGGGTCAGCCGGGCGCAGCACCAGGTTACGGATGAATCCGGGCATGCGGTCTACGAGCCGGGCCCGCTGGCGAAAATTCGCCTCGAAGTGCTCAGCGTGCTCGAGGTTGACTGGGATATGGTTCATGGTGATGAACATGCTTACCTCCCTAGGGGCAAGGCTAGAACGCGCGGGATTTAAAGTCAAGTATTCCGGTCGGATTTTATTATTTTGAAAACAGTAACTACTTCCAGCAAAGCCAACGAGTAGCTTCGCAGGGCCACATAAACTCCCAGTGATACCAGATTCGGTTAGTTCGCCGCCATCCGGCGCCGAACTAACCCGACCGAAGGGAGTGCTCTAGGATTCAAAAAGATAGCCTCTGGGGGTCTTTGGTTTGGATGATTATCTTTTTGAATCTGCTCTGCTGCAAAGTTCCCACGATGTAGCAAGCTCACTAACGGTAGGCGTTGTAGACGAACACCTTGACCCGGCACTCCCGCACCTGCAGGCGGGGTTTGCGCGAACGCACCCCCTCGCCGAACTTACGTTTGAGCACCGATATCACCGTCTCGCTCTTCCCGCGTTGCCCGAACAGACCGTCGAGCCACCCCTCGCTCCGCTCGGCGAAAATACGCCTCGCCTGAGATACCAACTCGGCTCGCGCCTCGCGCTCCGTCGCCTTCAAAGCCCCTCTGCGCCGAACCGGCGGAATCAGGTCACGGGACCCTACCCCCCGTCCATCAAACCCAGCGTCGGCCAGGATGACCCAGTGCCCACGTTTCCCATAAGGGCTCACCCTGCGTTTGAGCGTGGAGAGATGGGAGCTGTCCCCACTGGGGCCTCTACCCGAGAGCACGCCCAGGATCAGCAGCTGCGCATCCTGCACGAGTGTGCCGGCTACAGCTGGCCCGAGGCCGAGCGGCTGCGCAAGCGAATCGCCCGCGCCGAGGAGGGAGAGCCGCTCGAGGTGGAGGCCGCGCAGTTCATCCAGGCCGTCGAGCGCACCCTGGGGGCCACCCCCGCGCAGGCCCGGGCCATCTGGCAGATGGTGGCCGAGTTTCGCGGTTACGGCTTCTGCGCCTCCCACGCCCACGCCTTCGCCCAGCACGCCTACGCCAGCGCCTGGCTGCGGCGGCACTACCCGGCTGAGTACTGGGCCGCGTTCATGAGCGAACGGCCGGGCTTCTGGCCGGCCGACACCCTGCGCCAGATGGCCCACCGGCAGGGCTTCGCGGTGCTGCCCCTGGACATCAACCACAGCGGCTTGCACTACCGCTGTGAGAGAACCCCCCAGGGCAAAGGGGTACGCCTCCCCCTCACCGCCGTCCGTGGCCTGTCGCAAACCCAGGCCGAAGCCATCCTGCTGGAGCGGCTGGAGCGCCCCTTCGCCTCCCCCGAGGACTGCTACCAGCGGGTGGCCCTGCCGCGCGACGTGTGGATGAACCTGGTACGGGCGGGGGCCTTCGATGCCATGCTGGACCGGCGCTCCGCGCTGTACCAGGCCCAGGCCCTGCTGCAGACCCACCCCGGAGGGGCGCGGCCCTGGCTGGAAGCTCCCCTGCCCCCCACCCCGGCCCTGCCTCCTCTGGAACTCCCCGAGCGCATGGCCTGGGACTACCAGACCAAGGGCTATAGCGAGCTGGCCCTGCACCCGCTGGATCTGATGCGCTCGAAGCTGCTCGAGCTGGGCTGCAAGCCCCTGGTCTCGCTGCAACGGCGGGAAGGAGGCCCGGTGCGCACCGCGGGCCTGTTCAAGTTTCTGCAAAAGCCCCCCTCGGCGCGAGGGTTTGCTTTCGTGGTCGTGGAGGACGGCGCGCAGCTGGCCCAGCTCATCCTGGCCCCGCCGCTATGGGAGCGCTACGCCCGAACGGTGCAGAGCGCCCCGGTGTTGGTGGTGGAAGGCTGGGTGCAGCCGGCCGGGGGTTTGCTGGCCATCCAGGTAGCGCGGCTCTGGGGTCTTCCGCTGGAATCCACGGCGGTCTCGGGCCACCCCGCGGCCGCGGAGCCGGGGGACGCGGTGGCCCTGAACCCTTGAACAAACTTCTGGATTTATACCAGATTCGGTTGATTCGTTACCGAACGGTAACGAATCAACCCGACCAAAGGGAGTGCTCTAGGATTCAAAAAGACAGTTTGCAAAGGTAAAAACTCCAGAGGCTGTCTTTTTGAATCCGGTATTACACGGTGCCGGGAGCACCCAACAAAGGGAATACCCCGTCCTGTTCAGCGTACTTTAGAAGCCTTAGCCCAAAGCCCCATTCAAACCTCCGCCCCGGCGGTTACTAGGACGCTTCTTTCGCCACAGAGCTTCGCCACAGAGCGTAGTAGCGAGCTCTCCTGGCCATGGGCCCAGCTTGACAGACGTGAGGGGTTGTAATAGCTTGAAAGGAAATTTTCACATTGTGAAAGGTTATCACATGGTGAACCAGAGCCCGAACCAGTATGTTATGAATTCTTCCTACCGCACCCTCCAGGTGCTGCTTGCCTTTGCGGCCCCGCCGCACCGCTTCACCCTGACCGAGGTGACCCAAAGGATGGGTCTGGAGAAAAACCAGGTGTACCGTTCCTTAAAAACCCTCGAAGAAGCTGGCTTCTTGCGCACCGATGCCGACGGACGCTTTTCGCTCACCCCGATCCTGGGGGTACTGGCCGCCGCCTCTGCAGGCAACCAACCATCTTCGCTAGTAGACATAGCAGCTCCGTTCATGGATCGGCTGGCTGCCGAGACCGGGGAGTCGGTTAACCTCTTCGTACTGGTAGGCGAACTGGCGGTATGCGTTGATCGGCGGGACAGCACCCAGCGGGTACGGGTGGCTTCGGTGCTGGGCCAATCGGTGCCGCTTCACGCCGGAGCGGTTCCCAAGGCCATCTTGGCTAACCTCCCCGAGACCGAGCGAGAACGCATCCTGAGCCGACTATCCAGCTATCCACGCTATACCGAGCGCACCGTGATGGAGCCAGCCAAACTGCGCCAGGAACTGACCCAGATCCGGGAGCAAGGATATTCGGTAAGCGACGGGGACTTTGATCTAGCTGCCCGCGGGGTAGGAGCAGCTATCTTCGACCACAGCGGCCAGGTAACCGGTGGAATCAGCGTGGGAGGGCCAGCCTTCCGGGTAGATGACCCAACCCTGGCTCGCTTTACTGAACTCATTGTCCAGGTAGCCCGGGCCATCTCAAGGCAGCTCGGCTACCCCATTTAGAGGAACGGCTTCAGTAAGAGGAGGCTCATAGTGATGAAAGGTATACGGTGGAAGTTTGGCAGTATAAGCGCGGTGTTGCTGGCAGGGACGCTTAGCCTGAGCCGAGTGCTGGCCCAGGATTATGACCCCAGCGCGACCTTAAACCTGGCGACCAATGCGGACCCCACCTTAAACCCCTGGACCCCGGGGGCCGTGGTGGAGTCCAACCTGATCAACACCATCGTCTTCGATCAATTGGTGCGTTACAACAAGAAAGATCTGAGCCCAGCCCCCGGTCTGGCTACAAGCTGGAAAGTGTCCCAAGACGGGCTCTCCTGGACCTTCCACCTACGTAAAGGGGTGACCTGGCACGACGGCAAGCCCTTCACCGCGGAAGATGTGGCCTTTACCTTCAACGACGTAGTGCTCAATAAAAAGTTGGGCGCGCAAAACGCCGGTAACTTCAGCAAAGTCAAAACCGTGGAAGTGGTCAACCCCTACACGGTGCGCTTTGTGCTCAACGCGCCTTTTTCCTCTTTGCCCTACTACTTGGCCTATTATGCCGGCATCCTCCCCAAGCACGTTTTAGGCAACGCCGACAATCCCCTTCAGGTAGCCAGCTTTAACAAGAAGAACCCCATCGGCACCGGGGCTTTCCAGGTGGCCGAGTTCGTGCCGGGCTCTTACGTACGTCTGGTCAAGTACGAAAAGTACTGGGGCGGTACTCCCAAGATCAGTTCGATCGTGTTCAAGATCGTGCCCGATCCCAACACCCAGATGGCCCAGGCGATCTCCGGGGAACTGGATTTCGTGGGGGTCTCTAACCCCGCTCTGCTGGCCGGGGCGGAGCGCAACCCCAAGCTGCAAGTGCTGCGCCAGAGTCAAAACCTCTATTACTTCGTAGCGCTCAATCAGAACGACCCTCGCTTCCGCGACGTGCGGGTGCGCCAGGCCCTGCTCTACGCCATCGACCGCAAGGCTATGATTGACTCGGTGGTGCGCGGTTATGGGACTATCGCCACCGGTCCCATTGCCCCCTTGCAAAAAGCTTTTTACGTGAAGGACGTGCCCCAATATCCCTATAACCCAGAGAAAGCCAAGCAACTGCTGGCCCAGGCCGGCTGGACCCCTGGCCCCGATGGGGTATTGCAAAAAGATGGCAAGCCCTTCGAGATCGACATGCCTACCGGGCAGTTCGGCTATCTGGTTCCGGCCACGCTGCTGGTACAGCAGTACTGGAAGGCCATCGGGGTGAAGGCCAACGTCAACGTGATGGAGTGGAATGCCTACATCCAGAAGATGTTCGTCAACCGCCAGTACGAAGCCACCCTGGCCTGGTGGAGCACCCCTCCGACCCCCGATGTAACCCCCTACTACGCTTCCTCCGCTGCCGACAAGGGCAACAACATCCCCAACTACAAAAATCCCGAGTTAGACAAACTGCTCGAGGAGGGGCTCAAGGCCACCGGAGTGCAGGAGCAGGTGCTCATCTACCGACGCATCCAGCGTCTGCTGGCCGAGCAGCTACCCTACCTTTACTTGTGGTACCCCGACATCATCTCTGTGCGTAACGAAAGGGTCGGTGGAATGGCCGACATCAACACCGCTACGGCCTTCCAGTACTCCTCGGAGTGGTTCATCAAGCGCTAGGAGCTGAATGTGGCCGCTTACATCATCCGCCGGCTCCTCCAAGGGGGGGTAGTGCTGTTTTTGATCTCGGCGGTCACCTTTTTACTCATCAACCTGGCCCCGGGAGGCCCCACCTCGGCAGTGAGTTTGGGCCGCACCGCCGAAGAGCGCGAAGCAGTGCTCAAACAATATGGCCTAGACCGCCCGGTGCTGGTGCGCTACTTCGACTGGCTGACTGGTGTAGTGCGGGGAGATTTTGGCAAATCCTACAACCAAGGCCTTCCTGTTGCCTCACTGCTGGCGCAGCGGATGGGTAACACCCTCCAGCTGGCCCTCACCGCGCTGACCCTCACGGCCATATTAGGAGTGGCACTGGGTGTACTGTCGGCTTTGTACAAAAACCGCTGGCCCGACCACCTGATCAGCAGCCTGGCCACAGTGGGCATGTCAGTACCCGCCTTTTGGCTAGGTATCGTGGCCATCATCGTCTTCGCGGTGCAGTTCAAGTGGCTCCCCTCCTCGGGCATCTTCACAGTAGGCCAGGAGTTCTCGCTCATAGACCGCCTGCGTCATTTGGCAATGCCCGCCGGGGTGCTGGCCTTCACCCTGATGCCCAACGTCATCCGCATTACCCGCACGGCCCTTCTGGACGTGCTCACCTCAGACTACGTGCGCACCGCCCGAGCCAAGGGGGTCCCGGAGCGGGTGGTGCTGCTCAAGCACACCCTCAAGAATGCCCTGGTTCCGGTCATCGCCATTCTGGGTCTCATCACCACCGTGCTTTTTTCGGGTTCGGTGGTGGTGGAGAGCGTTTTTGGTTGGGCCGGACTGGGCCGGCTCGCCATTGAGGCCGCCAACGGGCGCGACTACCCGGTGATCCTGGGGGTCACATTGCTGGTGGGAGCCATCGTGGTGTTGGTCAACTTGTTGGTGGACGTTCTCTACGCTGCCGTAGACCCCCGGATCAGCCATGAATAGCGCCATCCCGAGTTCTTCCGCCCCCTCCCGCCCCCGCAGTCGCTTCTGGCTGCGGGTTCGCCGCAACCCGGTGGGGTTAGGAGCTTTTCTAATAATCTGCCTGTTAGCCTTACTGGTGGTTTTTGGTCCGACCCTATACCGGGTAGCCCCAGACGCCACCGACCCGCTCAACATCCTGGCCACCTCGAGCCCCGCCCATCCTTTTGGTACCGATGAGCTGGGGCGAGACATGCTGAGTCGGTTGCTCTATGGGGGGCGGGTCTCGCTCGCTGTAGGTCTGCTCTCCATGCTGGTGGGGCTCACCATCGGAAGCTTAGCCGGGAGCATAGCCGGCTATTTCAAAGGCTGGGCTGAAACCCTAGTGATGCGGTTGGTGGACGTGTTTATGTCCATCCCTAGCTTCTTCTTGGTGCTGGTGATCGTGACGGTCTTCGGCAATCATCCCCTGACCGTGGTGGTCACGGTAGGAATCGGCTTCTGGGCTCAGATGGCGCGGGTGGTCTACGCCGAGTTCGCCAAGTACCGGGGGCGCGAGTTTGTGGAGGCGATGCACGCCCTGGGAGCCTCCCACGCACGCATCATGTTCCGGCATATCTTTCCCCAGGTACTGCCTCAGGCTATCGTGCTGGCCACCCTGGGGGTAGGCTGGGCTATTCTCACCGAGGCCGCCCTCAGCTACCTGGGGCTGGGCATTCAGCCCCCACTGGCTTCCTGGGGCAACATGCTGCAAAACGCCCAGGCTTACCTCTACTCCAACCCCATGCTGGCGATCTGGCCAGGGCTTTTCATCGCGGTGACGGTGCTGGCTTTCAATGTTTTAGGCAACGCGCTGCGGGACCTCCTGGATCCGAGAAATTAGGGCTCGAGGCGGGGAAGATCACAGTATCCAGGTAGATTCGGTATGAAAGGAGAAAATGACAAACCGGCGGAATGAGACCACGCTCTCGGGGCCTCCCCAGTTGAGGAACCTGCGGGTGGCCGTCTACGCCTCCGGCGGAGCCCCCGCGCACCACCTAGCCCTGCTGGCCTTGTGGGGGGGCCAGCCCAGGGTGATCTACGCGGAGGAGATCACCGCGGGCGGCCTCGACAGTCTCGACGCGGTGATCTTCCCTGGCGGCGGGCTTCTAGCGATGGCCGGGCAACTCGAGCCGTTAGGAGCCACAGGAGTCGCCAGGGTTCGCGCTTGGGTCGATTCCGGGGGCACATACATCGGCACCTGCGCAGGCTCCTGTCACCCACTCAGGATGAGCGACCCCTACCGCGAAGCCCTACCGGCGGCGGCCCAATTTCAGATGTGCGAGGTGACCCCGTTGAATGCCTCCACCGGCGAGTGGGGTCTGGACTCGCCAGGAACGGGCCGGATACAGGTCAGGCCGGAGGATCACCCGCTATTTGAGGGATTCTCCGAGCCTTTCGAGATCGTTCACTACAACGGTCCCCTCTTCCCGCCGGAACCAGGGGCGGCAGGGGAAGTACTGCGGGCAACCGAAGCCTTCACCCCCTTCGAGCGGTCGCTGGGGCTCGACGGCGAGACTACCCTCGAGCGCTCCATCGCCCGAGGCGCCCGCATCGCCTACCACCAGCCGGTGGGCGCCGGCCAGATCATCCTGTTCGGTTCACACCCGGAGTTCGGGGCCAGCGCCCTGCAACTGGGTTGGCTCCCCGCCTCGAGGCTGCTCGCCAACGCCCTAAAGACGGTCAGGGCGCACGGAATCGTCAGCCCCAAGACCGGTACGGTCAGCCGCGAAACGCTATCCGAGGCCACCCGTACCGTCCACGAGCTGGAAGTGGTGCTCGAGCGCCTGGCCCCTTTGCAGCTACACCTTCCGCCGAACACCCCGCCTTTTCTGGGGCAGAGTGGCCCCGAGCTATGGACGGCAGCTCTCGAGGAGTCCCGGCAAGTGCTCGAGCGGATGCGGCTCTGGCTGACGAACAGCCCAGTCGGGGAGGGCTTGGCCGCCCCCTTCCTCCTCGACAGTGCACCCCGACCCAACCAGGACTTCGGCTTCGCCGGGGCGAAGCAGCTCCTTACTCGAGCGCTCGAGATGGCCCGTCAAGCTCTAGACACCCCGCCAGAAGCCTGGCCCGCCTTCAGCGGCGCTTACAATGAGTTTCTCAGCCATCCTTATCATCTGGTCGCCAGCACCTACTTGAGCGCTGGCGGCCTCATCGCCGGGGCAGCCCTGCAAGCCACGGCCTTCGCCGCGGCGAACGGCCTGGCTCTGCCGGAGATCGTGCCCCTCACGGGAGTGAATCATGCAGAACAAACGCTATAGCGGATACAAGTCTTTCCAGTACCTCGAGCCCGGTGTTGACTACAAGCCCTTCAAGCTGGCCAAGGAGCTGGACCGGGTGCCAAGCCGCAAGGTAGAGGTGACCCCTGAGCAGGAGGAGCGGGTAAAGCGCATCTTCCGGGAAAACCTCATCATCTCATTGCACGATCACTGTTTCGTAGCCCCTGAAAACCTCGCCGAGTTCTTCGAATTTCGCCGCCAAGGCCGGGATTGGACTGGCTACGAAGGCCTCAGTGTAAGCGGCCTGGACTGCGTGTTTGACAACCTCATGAACGGCACCGCCATGATCACTTCACGCTCGGGCTGGAAGTGGGACGACATCATCTATGACATCGGGATGCGCCTTTCGGATATTGCCCACCAGGACATGGTGGTATTGGCTACCACCACTGAGGATATCGTGCGGGCCAAGCAAAATGGGCAGATTGCTTTCGTGGTCTCGCTCGAGGGCGCGGCCATGATCGAGAACGAGCTCGATCGCTTGGACATCCTCTATGGCCTGGGGGTACGCTGTTTGGGAATCGCCTATAGCGAGGGCAACCAACTCGGCGGGGGCTTACGCGAGCCCAACGACGGCGGGCTTACCGTGTTCGGACGCAAGGCGGTTCAGCGGATGAACAAGCTGGGTATTGCTATCGACATCTCCCATTCCGGCGACCGCACTTCCATGGACACCATCGAAATCAGCGAGAAGCCGGTCTTCATCACCCACGCCGGGGCCCGGGCCTTGTGGAACTCCAACCGCCTCAAGCCCGATGAGGTGATCAAGGCCTGCGCGGCCAAAGGCGGAGTCATCGGCATCGAAGCCGCCCCCCATACCACCATCACCCATAAGAACCCTCGCCACTCCATCGATAGCTTTATGGAGCACTTCGAGTACTGCGTAGACTTAGTGGGCATTGACCACGTAGCTTTCGGCCCAGACGTGCTCTTTGGCGATCATGTGGGTCTGCACCACACCCTCTCGGAGGCCTTGTCCATCGCCGCCAGCCGGGGGGCGCTGGAGTATCCCAAAGTGGAGTGGGTGGACGGCCTGGAGAGCCCAGCTGAAGCTTTCCCTAACATCGTGCGCTGGCTGGTCAAGCACGGTTATAGCGACGAGGATATCGCCAAGGTGGTGGGGGGTAACATCATGCGGGTGCTAAAGGAAGTCTGGTACAAGTAGGCAGATAGCCTGCGGGGGAGCGATAATGCATATCGAAATCAACGGGGTAAATTTGGTTTACGACGACTCGGGCGGCGAAAAAATCCCCTTCGTCACCTTGCACGGCGGCCCCGGCATGGGTAGCCGCAAGGGGGACTGGGCAACGTTCCAACCCCTCACCGATACTTTCCGCCTTATCAGCTATGACCAGCGTGGCAACGGCGAGTCGGAGGGCCGCGAACCCTATTCTCACGAGCAGTTTGTGGCCGACCTCGAGGGGTTGCGCCAGAAGCTGAACCTGGGCCGGATCGTGCTGCTGGGCGGCTCGTATGGGGGCTTTATCGCCCTGGAGTACGCCCTGCGCCACCCGGAGAACCTACACGCCCTTATCCTGCGCGACACCGCCGCGAGCAACAAGTACCAGTACACCGCTAAGCAACGGGCGCTGGCGAGCGGCTTTCCGATGGACGCGAAGCGTCTGGACCGGCTCTTCGCCGGCCGCCTGACCTCCGACGAGGACTTTCGCGAGAGCTTCGCCATGATCCAGCCGCTCTATACTGTCCGGCACGACCCCGAGGAGGAAGCCCGGCGGCTGGCCGCCATCCCCTTCCGCTACCAGACCCACAATTGGGCTTTCAGCCGCAACCAGCCCAACTACGACCTCACCACCCGCCTCCCCGAGATCAAGGTCCCGGTCTTGGTCACGGTAGGCCGCCACGACTGGATTACCCCGCTCGAGGCCAGCCAGGAGTTACACCGGCTACTCCCCAATAGCCAGCTGGTGATCTTCGAGAACAGCGGCCACTCGCCACACGTCGAGGAGCAAGAGCGTTACCTCCAGGTCGTGCGGGACTTCCTCAAGCACCTCGTCCCGGAGCGCCGGTGATCGGCCCCGTTCCTCCCGGCGAGCGCGCCCAGCGGGCGCGGCAGGCCTTCGACTTCGTAGGCCCCAACCTCAGGGGCTTAGTGCTCTTCGACGACCAGTTCATCCAGTACTACGCCGGCTTCACCTTCATCCCCACCGAGCGGCCCGTAGCCCTCTTCATCACACTCGAGGGCGAGCGGGTGCTCTTCGTACCCCGCCTCGAGCACGAGCACGCCCGCGAGACCACCCAGGTCGATGAGGTGTGCTCATACCCCGAGTTCCCGGGCGAGCGCCGCCCCCTGCACCTACTACTCGAACATCTCCGGCGCCTGGGTTTAGCCCCCGGCCCCGTGGGCGTGGACCACGACGGCTACCCCCCGGTCATGGGCTACTCCGGCCCCGCGCTAAGCGAATTGCTATCGGTGAGACGGGTCTCCGCCGCGCTCGACTGCCAAATGGCCCTGAAGTCTGAGCATGAGCTCTCCCTCATCCGCGAGAGCGCCCGCTGGGCAGAGCACGCCCACCGGCTGCTGCAGCAGTACACCCGCCCCGGGCTCGCCGAGGGCGAGGTCGAGGCCCGCGCCACCCGCGAGGCCACCCAGGCCATGCAGGCGTCGCTGGGGCCGGGCTTCCGCAGCCTCAACCGCTGGGTCAGCGGGGCAGTAGCGCTGTACCGCGGCCAGGTCGGGCCCAATAGCGCCCTGCCGCACGCCATCAACATCAACGCCGTCTTCCAGCCCGGCGACAACCTGGTCACCGGGGCCAGCGCAGGGGTGTGGGGCTACCTCAGCGAGCTCGAGCGCACCATGTTCATGGGCGAGCCCACCCCCGAGCAGCGCCGCTACTTCCGGCACATGCTGGTGCTGCAGGACCTGGCGCTGGAACACTTGCGCCCAGGGCGGGCCTGCGCCAACGCCGACCGCGCGGTGCGAGCTTACTGCGAGCGGGAGGGCCTCGCGGTGCACTGGCGGCACCACGTGGGCCACGGCCTGGGGCAGCGCATCCACGAGAGTCCTTTTCTCGATATCGGGGAGACGGCGGTGCTCGAGCCCGGGATGGTCTTCAGCGTCGAGCCGGGCCTCTACGTGCCGGGCCTGGGGGGCTTCCGCCACTCGGACACGGTGCTCATCACCCCGCAGGGAGCCGAGTTGCTAACCGACTACCCGCGCGAGCTCGAGGCGCTCGTGATCCCCGCCTAGGGCGCCTCGCTCGCGTGAGCGTGCGCAACGCCAGCCACCTTCACGGGGCCGAGGAGTCTGACGCTGCCTGGGGGGAGTGTCGTTGGCCCCCCATAAGTGTGGCGGTGCTGTTGCAGGACGCGCTGGGTCAGCTCGGCGCGGAGATCACCGGGGTGCTGCTGTTCGACCCCGCCGCCCTCTCCCCTGCCCTGCCAAGGCGGGGCGGGAAGCATTGCGCTCGCCTGCCGATACGGCGACACGATCTACGCCGCCATCGCCGCGAACCTACACTACTGGGCCTGGATGGGGTCTGCGGGGATGGGCACGGCAAGGGCTGTCTCGTGAAACTGCGAAGCCGTGCGGAGTCGTCACGTAGGGTAAGTTCGCACAATGCCCATACAGCGAACTCTCCCGGCTAATCTTAGGGGTAAATGGAGAGCGCAACCCCCCTCAAGCTGGCCAAAGTGCGCGGTAAGAAAACGAAAGCGAACTCTGAACTTGAAGCGGTGATCCGGGAGACCGCCAGGCTCTGGCGCAAGGCCCACCTGGACTACGACGGGAGCAAGTATGTGGTCGAGCGGGTGCGACGGATGCTCTCCCTCACCCCGCCCCCGGCTCGCCGCCGGGTGGTGGAGCGGCTCTCCCCCGAAGCGGTGAGCCGTCTCCTGGAAGCGGCCTATCGCCTGAGCCCCAAGAAGCCGGTCTACGGCCTGATGCTCAAGACCCTCTTCTACACCGGGTGCCGGGTCAGCGAGTTCGTCTTTCTCCGGGCCCAGGACCTCCACCTGGACGGGGAGGCCCCCCACCTCTACGTCCACAAGGCCAAGAAGGACTCGGTGCGGTATGTCCCGATCCTGCCCGCCCTGGCCCAGGAGCTGCGGGTCCACCTGGCGGGGCGCACCCGGGGCTACCTCTTCGAGTCCAACCGCCATGAGCGCTACTCCCCCCGGGCTATCCAGAAGCTCATCCAGGCCGCCGCGAAGGAGGCGGGCATCGAGAGGCGGGTCTACCCGCACCTCCTCAGGCACTCGGTAGCGCAGATCCTCCTCGACCGGGGGATGCCCCTGGAGCAGCTCCAGAAGTTTCTGGGGCACCGGGACCTCAAGACCACCCAGATCTACGCCGAGAGTTCTTTAGAGCAGGTGGGGGAGAGTTATCGGCGGGTGCTGGGCTAGGGAGTGCCCGAATAGGTGCGCGTACCAGGTTGTAGCACCGGCAGTTGCGGAACAAGGAGGGCTTGGCCCGACTCAGCTGCCTCCACTCGCCAGATAACCGTAGAATGGAACCCGGCTATGGACCAACCAAAGCATGCAGACCCGACGTCTAGGTTTTTCTCTAGATCTTGGTAAACAAACCATGAGCCAAGACTTCTTTGAGCATCCCATCCTCAACTCACCCTACGAGTATCCCAGGCGACACTGGGAGCTTGACTCCTCAGGGCAGCCGACGGGAAATGTCCTGGAGTTCCGCCGCCCCGCCAAGTTCGTCACCCCCATCCCCAAGCCGAAGAAGCGGCGCGGAGGGGCACAGGAGCTAGTGTTCGACGAGGGATTGGGTCTCTCCAGCGCCGAGCAGCAGTACGACGTGACCTCCAGCGTCAGCCGGGTGCGGCGCAAGGTGGACGAGTGGCGCAACCTCCCCGACCCCGCCCAGTGGCGGGTGACGCCCGAGACCGCCCGGCTGCTGCAGCACTGGCGCTCCGGGCAGGGCAACCCGCGCCCTTTCTTCTGCCAGGTCGAAGCGGTCGAGACCGCCATCTGGCTAACCGAGGTCGCGCCGCAGGACCGAGAGGGCAAGGAGATCCTCGAGCTCCTCAGCAACGCCTCGAGGGAGGCCAACCCCGACCTGCTACGGATCGCCTTCAAGCTGGCCACGGGGGCCGGGAAAACCACGGTGATGGCCATGCTGATCGCCTGGCAGACCATCAACGCCGTGCGCCACCCCAACAGCCCCCGTTTCACCCGGGGTTTCTTGATCGTCACCCCCGGGCTGACCATCCGCGACCGGCTGCGCGTGCTCCAGCCCAATGACCCTGACAGTTATTATGCGGGCCGCGGCATCGTGCCCAACGACTTTCTGGGCGACATCGCCAAGGCCCGGATCGTCATCACCAACTACCACGCCTTCAAGCTGCGCGAGAAGATGGAGCTAGCCAAGGGCAGCCGGGCCCTGTTGCAGGGGCGCGGTGAGCCCATCAGCACCCTCGAGACCGAGGGCCAGATGCTCCAGCGGGTGATGCCGGAGCTGATGGGCCTGAAGAACATCCTGGTCATCAACGACGAGGCCCACCACTGTTACCGAGCCAAGCCGGGGGAGGCCGCCCAGGACCTCAGCGGCGAGGAGAAGAAGGAGGCCGAGCACAACAACGAGGCCGCCCGCCTGTGGATCTCGGGCCTCGAGGCCGTCCAACGCAAGCTGGGAGTAGCGCGGGTTTACGACCTCTCGGCGACCCCATTCTTCCTGCGGGGCTCGGGGTATGCCGAGGGCACCTTGTTCCCCTGGACCGTCTCGGACTTCTCGCTGATGGATGCCATCGAGTGCGGCATCGTCAAGCTGCCGCGGGTGCCGGTGGCCGAGAATATTCCCGGTAGCGAGATGCCCATCTATCGCAACCTGTGGGATCACATCCGCAAGGACATGCCCAAGAGGGGCCGGGGCAAGGCGGGCGACCTTGACCCGCTGGCGCTGCCCGCTCGGCTCCAGACCGCCCTGCAAGCCCTCTACGGCCACTACGAGAAGGTCTTCCACGAGTGGGAGAAGGCCGGAATCGAGGTGCCGCCCTGCTTCATCGTGGTCTGCAACAACACCTCCACCTCCAAGCTGGTCTACGACTACATCGCTGGCTTCCGCCGCGAGAGTGCCGACGGCACGAGCAGCTTCGTGCAGGGCCGCCTACCCTTGTTCCGCAACTTCGATGAGAACGGGCAGCCGCTGGCCCGTCCCAACACCTTGCTCATCGACAGCGAGCAGTTGGAGTCCGGCGAGGCCCTCGACGAGAACTTCCGCCAGATGGCCGACGACGAGATCCAGCGCTTCCGGCGGGAGATCGTCGAGCGCACCGGCGACCCCCGCCGCGCCGAGGCCCTCAGTGACCAGGAGTTGCTGCGGGAGGTGATGAACACGGTGGGCAAGCCAGGGCGCCTAGGCTCGTCTATACGCTGCGTGGTCTCGGTCTCAATGCTCACCGAGGGCTGGGACGCCAACACCGTGACCCACATCCTGGGGATCAGGGCCTTCGGAACGCAGCTGCTGTGCGAGCAGGTGGTGGGCCGCGCCCTGCGCCGGCAGTCCTACGACCTCAACGAAGAGGGGCTGTTCAACGTGGAGTACGCCGACGTGCTGGGTATCCCCTTCGACTTCACCGCCAAACCGGTAGTGGTCAAGCCCCAGCCGCCGCGCCAGACCGTCCAGGTCAAGGCTATGCGCCCGGAGCGCGACCACCTCGAGATCCGCTTCCCGCGCGTGGAAGGCTACCGGATCGAGCTCCCGGAGGACCGCCTCGAGGCCCACTTCAGCGCCGATTCCAAGCTCGTCCTCACGCCCGAGCTGGTGGGCCCGACCGTTGTCCGTAACGCCGGGATCATCGGCGAAGCGGTGGATCTCAGCCTCGAGCACCTCGAGAACGTCCGCGACTCCACGGTGCTGTTCCACCTGACCAAGCGTCTGCTGGAGACCAAGTGGCGCGACCCCGATGGCGAGGTGCGCTTCCATCTGTTCGGGCAGCTCAAGCGCATCGCCCGGCAGTGGCTAGAGGGCTACCTCGAGTGCACGGGCGGCACCTATCCCGCCCAGCTGCTCTATCAGGAATTGGCCGACAAGGCCTGCGAGCGCATCACCGCGGCCATCGTCAGCGCGCCCAAGCACCGCGACAACCCTGTCTGCGTCGTCCTCGACCCCTACAACCCGGTGGGCTCCACCAACCAGGTCAACTTCCAGACCTCGACCACCCTGCGCTGGCAGACTGACCCGCGCAAGTGCCACCTGAACTGGGCCATCCTGGACAGCGAATGGGAAGCCGAGCTCTGCCGTGCCGCGGAAGCCCACCCGCGCGTGCTGGCCTACGTTAAGAACCACAACCTGGGACTGGAAATCCCTTACCGCCATGGCGCCACTCCCCGCCGGTACATCCCCGACTACATCCTGCTTGTGGACGACGGACGTGGGCCTGCCGACCCCTTGCACCTGATCGTAGAGGTCAAGGGCTACCGGGGCGAGGACGCCAAGGACAAGAAGCTCTACGCCGAGACCTACTGGGTACCCGGCGTGAACCGCACGGGTCGCTTCGGGCGCTGGGCCTTCGCCGAGCTGGGCAGCTTCTACGGCATGGAAGACGACCTGCGCCGGACCATCGAGAGCCACCTCGATTCCCTCATCGAAGACACCACGAAAGTCACTGCACAGGGGCACTAGCCATGGCTAAGAAGACTGAGCCTAAAACCATTGAAAGCATCAGCCACAAGGCTGAGAAGCGTAAGAACATCCCCACTGCCGAGCACCGCTCACTTTTGCGCCCGGAGGACCTCACCCCGGTGCAGGTGGCCTATACCCGCCGCAACCCCGACTTGGACCCGCAATTGGTGTGGCGCGGCAAGGGCCTCTTGGATGACCCCGACCTGGTGGTGCAGGCCCCGCCGCTCTACATCCAGGAGAAGATCCACCCCAAGGCCTTGATCGACGACCTCATGCGCCAGACCCAGGCCGCCAGGGAGGAGCGCTACGGCCACCAGCTCGACCTGTTCGCCGACTTCAACGGCCTGCCCAGCGAGGAGGCCAAGACCGAGTTCTACCAGCACGACCAGAACTGGTCCAACCGCATGATCCTGGGCGACAGCCTGCTGGTGATGGCCAGCCTGGCCGAGCGCGAGGGCCTGCGGGGCAAGGTGCAGTGCATTTACATCGACCCCCCCTACGGCATCAAGTTCAACTCCAACTTCCAGTGGAGCACCACCAGCCGCGACGTGAAGGACGGCAAGGCCGAGCACATCACCCGCGAGCCCGAGCAGGTGAAGGCCTTCCGCGACACCTGGCGCGAAGGCATCCACAGCTACCTGAGCTACCTGCGCGACCGCCTGATCGTGGCCCGTGACCTGCTCACAGAGTCGGGGTCGATATTCGTGCAGATCGGTGACGAGAACGTGCATCGCGTACGGGCAATAATGGATGAGGTGTTTGGAGCAGATAACTTCGTCTCCACAATAGCGTATGCCAAAACAACAGGTTTTTCTGGTGGAACACTCTCCAACGTAGCAGACTATATCGTATGGTATTGCAAAGAGAAGAGCTCATTAAAGTACCGAGAACTATACATTTACAAGCAGCAGGGAGAAATAGGGGCAACCAAGTATCGGGAAGTTTCTTCTATAGAAGCTTTGAAGGGGATGCCGCATGAAAAGACTCGCCTTGCGACGTCAGCTGATCTGACGTCGCAAGGCGAGTCTACTACACCTCAGGCGTTTAAGTATGCAGGAAAAGAATGGTTTGCCCCAAGGGGGCTACACTGGAAAACTACAGTTGAAGGGCTACAAAGAGCTGTTAAATCTTCACGTGTGATGCTAGAAGGCAATACCCCACGATATGTTCGTTTTCTGGATGATTTTCCTGTAAGCCCCCGAACCAATCTCTGGCTTGATATTGGGGGAGTTCAAAGTCGGACTGATCCGAAAATTTATGTGGTGCAAACGGCAACGGAAGCCGTCTCGAGATGTGTTCTGATGACCACCGACCCCGGCGACCTGGTGCTGGACCCCACCTGCGGTTCCGGCACCACGGCCTATGTGGCCGAGCAGTGGGGGCGGCGCTGGATCACCATTGACACTTCCCGGGTAGCCCTCGCCCTGGCGCGCGCCCGCATCATGGGAGCGCGGTACCCGTACTACCTGCTGGCCGACTCGCCGGAGGGGCAGCGCAAAGAGGCTGAGCTGAGCGGGCGGGAGTATGTGGAGAAGCCCACCTACGGCGACGTGCGGCAGGGCTTCGTGTACGAGCGGGTGCCGCACATCACCCTCAAGAGCATCGCCAACAACGCCGAGATCGACGTGATCTGGGAGGAGTGGCAGCCCCGGGTGCAAAGGGCGCTGGACGCGCTCAACCGGGCCTTGCGAGGGCACAAGAGGCCCTTCAAGGTGACCACCGGTGGGCGCGAGGGCAAGGAGGTGCGCTTCGACGCACCCGATGGAACCGTGGTCAAACTCCCCAGCGGCGAAGAGGCGAAGGTGTACGAGTTGCTGGAGTGGGAAGTGCCCCGTGAGGCCCCGCAGGACTGGCCGGAAGGGGTTAAGGAAGAGCTCAAGGCCTTCTGGGAGGCCCGGATCGAACGGCAGAAGGCAATTGATGCAAGCATCGCTGCCAAGGCGGAGTACGAGTACCTCTACGACAGGCCCTTCGTGGACAACAAGAAGGTGCGGGTGGCCGGGCCCTTCACCGTCGAGAGCCTCTCGCCCTACCGTACCCTGGCGGTGGACGAGAACGACGAACTGATCGATCCACAGCAGAGCCTGGGGGGCCAGCAGGACTTCGTCCAGATGGTCCTGGAGAACCTCAAGGCCGCTGGGGTGCAGCAAGCCCACAAGGAAGACCGCATCAGCTTCACCAGCCTGACCCCCTGGCCTGGGAATTACGTGTGCGCTGAGGGACGCTACCTGGAAGGCGAGACCGAGCGGCGGGCGGCCATCTTCGTGGGGCCGGAGTTCGGGACAGTTTCCCGCCCCGACCTGGTGGCCGCCGCGCGGGAGGCGGGCGATGCTGGCTTCGATGTGCTGATCGCCTGTGCGTTCAATTTCGAGGCTCAGGCCACCGAGTTCGGCAAACTAGGCCGGGTACCAGTGCTCAAAGCCCGCATGAACGCCGACCTGCACATGGGCGGTGAGCTCAAGAGCACCGGAAAGGGTAACCTCTTCGTCATCTTTGGCGAGCCCTCGATTCGGATTGAGGAGGCGGAGGGGGACAAGGTACGGGTGGTGCTGGAGGGGGTGGACGTATACGACCCTAACACCGGCGAAATCCGTAGCGACAACGCCGACGGGATCGCCTGCTGGTTCATCGACACCGACTACAACGAGGAAAGCTTCTTCGTGCGCCACGCCTACTTCCTGGGCCAGAACGACCCCTACGGCGCGCTCAGGACTAGCCTCAGGGCCGAGATCGACGCCGAGGCATGGTCCAGCCTCAACAGTAATACCTCAAGGCCCTTCAACCGTCCTAAGTCGGGCCGGATCGCTGTAAAGGTCATTAACCACCTTGGTGATGAGGTGATGAAGGTGTTTCGGGTATGAACATATTTAAAGGTGGACATTCGCTAATCCGAAGGTGTAAAGTGAAATGTAAAGTAATGGCCAGGGGTCCCTATGGGCGAGAAGCTAAAAAACGCTCCGGTCTACTTCGTGATCGGTCAGGTCAGGTTCAACCCGATCCCGATGCCGATCCGGGATAACATCGACAAAATCCAGGAGGGGTTCCGGCAGTTGGGCTATACCGACTACCGCCCACAGACCCTTCAGCAGATGCAGATCGTAGTGCAGAACAACCAGGTCACCCAGAAACCGGGGGCGCTGGTGGATATCTTTGAGTTCGCCAACGCTGAGCGAACCGAGCTGTTTCGCCTCGAGCCCAGCCAGCTTTCGCTACAGACGGTGGACTACCAGACTTTTGCGACATTCTCGGAGACCTTTGCTAAGGCGTTGGAGATACTAACAGCGAATGTTCAGCTTGACTTCATTGAGCGGGTGGGCTTGCGCTTCTTGGATGCGGTGATGCCTCGGGAGGGGGAGACTGTGGCCGATTACTTGCACACGCAGCTATTGGGCCTCTCAGCATTGGCCGATAACCTCACCACCACCTTCAGCCTTTCCGAGACCCTGATGAAGCGGGGCAGTGACTCGATCCTGGCTCGAGTGGTGATTCAGGAAGGGCAGGTGGGGTTTCCGCCCGACCTTGCCTACGCGGGGATGGAGATCGGGCCACGCTTTCGCGCATTCAGCGGTCGGCTTGCCATACTAGACAACGACGCCTTTTACGAGGAGCGGATGAGGTTTCATGACCTCTCAACCATCGAGAGCATCGTGGACACTTTCAGGCGGCTGAAGGATCTAATCAATGAGGTTTTCAAGAAATCCGTCACCCCAAGGGCCTTTGAGGTGTGGAAAGGGGAGGTCTGAGCCATGCAACCAACGCAAAGATACACGAACCCGCGAACGGTACCGCCCGTTCTTGGGGTAGAGAAGATTTTACCATCGCCCGGTATGGCACATAAGTACTTCTTGCGCCCTGGAAGACAGGTTAGTTCAACCGGATACAGCGAGTGGGTTTTGCTTGTGAATGACTCCCAATCCCAAGTGCTCAAGGAGGCCGCTCCCCCCGAGGCCTCGGTCAAGGAGAAACTCGAGTACATCGAGACCACTTTTGACCTGAGGGTGGTGCGGGTGGCCGAACTCTTGGGCGTCTCCCGCCAGGCCGTCTACGACTGGAAAGGGGGCAAGAGCCTCAGCGACGAGAACCACCGCAGGCTCGATGCGCTGTACAGGGCAGCCCGGCGCTTCAAGGAAGCGGGCTTGAAGCCGGACTACACCACCAAGCACCGCCTGATCGGCAGTGAGTTCGAGTTCATCCAGGCCCTGGGCCAAGACCCCCTGGGCGCGGTAGAAAAGCTGATCGTAGTGACCGAGCGGGGAAAGAAGCAGCGCGAGTGGCTCGGGAAGCGCCTGAAGACTCGGCCCGAGCCGCTGGGCACCATCGTCGACGAGTTGCCACCCCATTACCCCGGAGAGTGATGGATGGCGGAGAAGTGGAAGCGCGACACACCCTGGAGACAGGGGCACTTGCTCCCCCCCGAGGCGCTGTCGCTGCTAGGTGTTTCCGACGAAGGCACTTTTGCCGTGGTGATCTCGCACGACTGCGACCTAGCCAACGACGACCTGGAGGAAGAGCCGAACGTGGAGGTGATCCTGGGCAAGATGGGTGACCCCAGCAAGTCGGGCAACCTCCGCTGGGGCAAAAGCCCACGCCACATCCACCTCGAATACACCCATCCAGATAGGGATACGCTGCTGCTCGAATTCAGCATCAACCGGAAGCGGACGGTGGCGAAGCGAGACCTGTGTCGCTATGATCCCCAGGCATACAGCCTCACAAAGGCTGAGCGTGAAGCCTTCTCGCGGTGGCTAGCCAGCCGCTACCGCCGTTCCGCTTTCCCCGATGCCTTCAACGACGTTCTACGCCTCTCCAGGCTGGGGGAAAAGCTGGAAAACCAGCTCAAGAAGCCCGGAGGAGAGGCGGTCACTGCCGTACTCTTCGACGTCGAGGAGAGATCGGGCGCGGAGTTTCGTCTTTCTATCGTGCTGCTGTACCTCGACGAGGATCTTTACGAAAAAGTCAAAGCAGTTGCCAAGAGCATCCAAGAACTCTTCGAAAAGTTGAACCATGAGGTCTCGGTCGGGAGGGTCAAGGTCGTGCTCGAGGACTGTGTGACCATATCGGAAGACGAACTTACCGTGAAGGATTTCAGGAAGCTTCAGAAGTGGGAGAAAGACCACATCAGCCTGCGGTCAAACCCGCCTGGGGAGATGATGGGGGAGGTATGAGGCATGAACTTCCTGATCGCCGACACCTTCACGGCCAGCCTGGCCCGCCTGACGGGCGAGGAGCAGAAAGCGGTGAAGACCACCGCCTTCGACCTGCAAATGAACCCGGCCAGCCCCGGCCTTAGCTTCCACAGGCTGGACGGGGCGAAAGATAAGAATTTCTGGTCGGTACGGGTCAACCGCGACCTTCGCATCATCGTTCACCGCAGCGGGGAGAATATGCTGCTGTGCTACGTGGGCCACCACGACGACGCCTACGCCTGGGCCGAGCGGCGGCGGCTGGAGACCCACCCTAAGACCGGGGCGGCCCAGCTGGTGGAGATCCGCGAGCGGGTTGAGGAGATCACCGTTCCGGTCTACGTACCGACCACCCGGCCCAAACCCCTGCTTTTCGCCGACCTTTCCGACGACGAGCTGCTCGGCTACGGGGTGCCCCAGGAGTGGATCGGCGACGTGCGGCAGGCCGACGAGGATCGCCTGTTGGCTTTGGTGAACCACCTCCCTGGCGAGGCGGCTGAGGCCCTGCTCGAACTCGCGGTGGGGGGCAAACCCCAGGTTGCCCAGGTGCCTGTCAAGCCCGCCAGCCCCTTCGATCACCCCGACGCCCAGCGCCGCTTCCGGCTCGTGGGCAGCCTGGAGGAGCTGCAGCGGGCCCTCGAGTTCCCCTGGGAACGCTGGGCCATCTTCCTCCACCCCGACCAGCGCCAAATGGTCGAGCGCAGCTACAACGGCCCGGTGCGGGTATCGGGCTCAGCAGGCACGGGCAAGACCGTGGTGGCCTTGCACCGCGCCGCCTACTTGGCCCGCCACAACCCCGGTGCTCGGGTGCTGCTGACTACCTTCTCGCCAATGCTGGTAGCCGACCTCGAGGCAAAACTCAGGCGGCTAGTGAACAACGAGCCCCAGCTGGCCGAGCAGATCGAGGTGAAGCCCCTCGAGGACGTGGCCTGTCGGCTCTACCACACGCAAGTCAGTGAATTGCGCCTGGCACGAGAGGAGGACATTCGCCAGGCGCTCCAACAGGCCGCGGCCAGGGTAACCGGCCACCGCTTCACCCTTCAGTTCCTACGGAGCGAGTGGGAGCAGGTGGTGGACGCCTGGCAGGTCGAGACCTGGGAGGAGTACCGCAAGGCCCCGCGCCTTGGGCGTAAAACCCGTCTCCCTGAGACCCAGCGCAGGATGCTGTGGGACATCCTGAGTGCTGCGAAGCAAGAACTTTCGCAACGGGGGCTGATGACCTTGGCTGGGGTATGTGTGCGACTCGCCTCGCACTTCTCCTCAAATCCTCCACCCTTCGATTTCGTCGTGGTGGACGAGGCTCAGGACCTAGCCCCGATGAACCTCAAGCTCCTCGGGGTGTTGGCCGGAAAACGAGGCGACGGGCTGTTCTTCTGCGGGGATCTCGGTCAGCGCATCTTCCAACAGCCTTTCTCCTGGAAAGCGCTGGGCGTGGACATACGGGGGCGCTCCAAGACCCTGCGGGTCAACTACCGCACCTCTCACCAGATCCGCACTCGGGCAGATCGGCTGCTGGACAGCGAGCTGAGCGACGCCGACGGGAACCTCGAGCGACGCTCGGGCACGATCTCGGTCTTTGACGGCCCTGCCCCCGAGCTTAGGAGCTTCGACAGCGAGGCCGAGGAGATTCGTGCGGTCAGCGATTGGTTGCGCAAGCTCGCGGGCTACGGGTTGAAGCCGGGGGAGTTCGGTGTTTTCGTGCGCTCCACCCACGAGCTGCCGAGGGCTAAGCGCGCGGTGGAGGATGCCGGGCTCGCGTACGTCGTCCTGGACGACGGGGCGAGGCCCGGTACGGGCCAGGTCTCGATTGGCACCATGCACCTGGCGAAGGGGCTCGAGTTCCGCGCCGTGTCGGTCATGGCTTGCGACGATGAGGTGATCCCCTCCCAGGAACGCCTCAGCGAGGTCGGGGACGAAACAGACTTGGAGGAGGTGTACAACACTGAGCGGCAGCTTTTATATGTAGCTTGTACGCGGGCTCGCGACTACTTAATGGTTTCGGCAGTCAGCCCTGGTTCTGAGTTTATAACCGATCTTAGGGACTGATAATGTTGTGACTGTTTCTATAGCTCCATAGCTTCCTCGAGCAGTACCTCAGGAATCGAAAGGGCATAGCCCTCAGCTTTGAGGGGATTAAAGACTACCGGAAGCTCGTAGCGGTAGTCGTGAAAACGGCTCGAGGGGGAGATGGCAGCGCTCGAGTGGCTCTCTTGAGGGGAAGGTCTATGCCCACATTCCGCACCCCCCTCACTCCAGCAGGTAACGCTGTGCCCTCAGAAGGCGCACCGCGGTCTCATGCTGGGGAGCCAGGTTCAGCACCAGGGGCCTGTCTTCCAGCAAGGCCAGCCGCACCCAGATGAAGAGCTGGAAGACCCAGCGCAGGGTGGGCCTGCCCTTCTGGTCCGGCAGATAGGACCCCGTCTCTTCCAGCCTCCGCCTCGCTCGCCCGCGCCAGCTTCCTCTCGTCCACCTCTAAGCAGGCCAGGATGTTGTAGGCCACCCGGAGGGGGGCTTCCCCCTCCCCTGCTATACCTCCACGAAATCAGGGAGCCCGTGGAGAAGAGCTCTGCAAACGTTCTCGGCCCGGATGGGGTCCTCCGAAGGCCGGCGGGGAGCCAGGTACATGCCTTTGTCGGGAATGTCGCAGAAAGGGGGCGGCTGCCGGTACAGATGGTTCATGACCGCAGCCTCGATGCGCTCGAGGACTCGAGGGCCAGTGCCCACGTCCGCAACGAAGATGCAAAAGCCCGCCAGCTGTCGGTGTACAGCCTCGAGGATCTCCGGCTTGCGCGCCTCGAACTCCTCCCGGTGCGCCCGCGCGTACCCCCAGCCGTGCCAAACCTCCTTACGCACCCCTCGCCGGGCCGCGTCGATGTCCAGTACGTTGTACTCTCCGTTGAGGTATTTGCGGGTGTGATCCTTGAAGCGGGCGGAGACCGGGCGACGGGTGATCCCGGCGAGGTAGATCAGGTAGCCGTTCTGGTATTCGAAGGTCTGAAGGTAGACCCCGGGTTTTTGGGGAAGTGAAGGCAGCCCAGCCACACTCTCGAATCCCGGCCAGGCAAAGGGCCCCTCCCAATTAAGCGTGAGGGTGTGTGCTTGGTCGATCATAGGCAGTCGCTTAGCAGCTTTTGCCGCCCTGGGCATCGAGCGGTCAAGTGCAGAGTATAGCAAGCTGTGCTGTTATAGGGAGGGAAAACTGGCTTCCTCAGCAGCGTGCCCCTGCCAGCTTAGAGAAGAGGGGGGTGTGATCAACCCCCCTTCCGCACACTCTCCCCCTCCGCGTTGAGCCGGATGACCTCCGGTAGAGGCTTACCCTCCGCAACGGCCTTGGGCAGCCCTTTCAGCCGATCCAGCACTTTGAAGGGGATGTACCTATGCTCTCCCTCCACGATCACCCGGGGGTAGGTGTAGAGTTCGCGTCCGATCCCCCAGGCGGTGGCGGCCCGCTTCAAAGCCCCGCTGATCCCCCCTTTGAAGGGCTCCATGTCGCTGGCCCCGCTCCCGTCCTGCTTTTCCACCCACTCTCCGGTCTCGGGGTTCTTGATGGCGATGGCCGCGATGACCCCGTGCTCGCTGCCCACCTGGGCCGGGGTGTAGCGCACGCTCCAGCCGAAGGCCCCGAAGGCCCGGTCCAGGCGGGTCATGACCGCCCTCGCGTCGATGTAGGGGGCGATGGTGGTGCTCCCGTTCTTGCTGGCGATGACCTTCCACTCGATCTCGTCGGCGGTGAGGGGTTGGGTCAGGATGCTGATTCTGTCCACGATTTACTCCTTTCAAAAAAATCGATGGGGTGGCTTCGGCCACCCCCTAGTGCTCTTTTCCTTCTCAGAACTTGTCCTCTCCTCACGCGGCGGCCCCATCAAGCGTACGAACCAGCCCTTTCTTCTCCCCCCGCTCCAGCAACACCGCCGCCAGCAGGTGCTTGCAGATGTGTCCCTTGGCGTGGTTGGGGCAGGTGCAGGTTTCGTGCTCGAGGTCCACCAGATAGGGCACGTTCCCCCGCACTACGTAGGTGTGGGCGAGTCCCTCTACCCGATGAATCCGGCCCTCCAGCAGAATAGTTTCGGCCCGCTCGAGGCGGTTGAGAAAGCCCTCGATTCGTTCAAGAATGTTTTTCATACCTACCTCCTCGCTCAAAGAAATGGGGCGGCTCCTGCCGCCCCCTGGTGTGGGGATGGGGGCTGCACTGGCAGCCCCGCGAGAACCGAGGGGAGGATGTCAGTCCTGGTTTCTCTGGTCTTTCCCTTTGAGCTCAAAGACCGCGCCACCCTTTAGCCGCGACAGCACCGCCTCGCCCACCTCCCCCAGCCGGGCTGCGAAGGTCTCGGGGGGTAGGTTGCTGGTCAGGATCAGGTCGTGTCCGCCCGCGCTCGAGCGCTCCACCAGGGCGTAAAGGCGTTCCGCGCTGAAGGGGGTCAGGCGGCTCTTGCCCCCGTCGTCGAGCATCAGCCGCTCGTAGGAGGGCAAGACGCCCTCTCCCGCCGCCGCCAGCCGCTCCTCGGCCAGGAAGTCGAGCTCGCTTCGGAAACGCACGAAGCGCCCTTCACCAGCAAGCTTTCCGGCCAATCTCAGGGCCAGGTGGGTCTTGCCGACCCCCGGGGCTCCCCACAGGTAGAGCAGGCCGCACTGGTAGGCCCGCACCGCCTCGACGGCTGCCCGGTTGCCCGCGTGCACGTCCAGGGGCTTTTCCAGGTAGCCCCGGTAACGGGGGTAGCCCTCGAGGTCTTTCGCGAGCAGCTTCGGTGCGGTGTAGCGCCGCCAGGATTTGAGCAGCGCGGCCGGGTAGCGCTCGGGCTCGAGGTAGTGGCAGTCGCAGTCGTGCTCGATCTGGCCGGGCCGCTCGAATGTGTAGCCGGCCAGGGCCGCCGCTCCGCACAAAGGGCAGGGGGGCAGGCCGGGATCGGTGGGGACTTCTTGCCCCCCTTTTGCCCGCATGGCCTCCAGCCTGGGGGCAAGGTTCAGAACTGCTCGCCGGTCGGTGTCCATACTTCCTCCTTCTTCTGCACACTCCTCGAGGCCAGCACCCGGGCCGCGTAGCTCAGGGGGTTCTCCGCCCCCCGCTTCCTCACCTCGAGCAGCGCCTTCTGCACCTCGGCGTCGCCCAGGCGCTCGAGCTCCTTGGCAAACTCCTCCAGCCAGGCCAGCGCGGTGGGGATTCTCCTCGGAAGGGAAAGCCCTTCAGCCAGGTTCAGCAGTTCCAGCAGACTTTCCCTGTGCTGGTGGGCCAGCTTCTGGATCAGCCCGTTCTGCTCCTTGCGGGCCCGGTAGAGCAGCCCGGCCCGCCAGCCCCCCAGTTCCTGGGCCAGCGCTCCGGCGGGGTCGGGGTAACGGGGACGTTCTGTCCCCTGATTTCCTCTTTTTCCAGGGGACACTCTGTCCCCTCGTTTCTCCTTTTTCGCAAGGGGTCTTCTTTCTTCAGCACGCAAAGGGGCGGGACATTTTGTCCCCTCGTTTCGCGTGATTCCCGGGGACATTCTGTCCCCCCGAATCCGCTGTTTCGCCTTCTTCAGCGCCTCCGCTTTCCCTAAAGGAAAGTCCCTGGGGTCTTCCCCCAGGGCCTCCCAGAGCAAAAGCCCGTCCCTGAGGGAGAGCCGCTCGAGCACCCTCCACAACCGACGGGCCTCAAGCCGATACCAGCTTCTCTTCCGTGGCATACCGCTCCGCCAGGGCCCGGAAGCCCGCCTCGTCCAGCGGGTGGTGCCACAGCACCGTGGCCTCGCTGCCCACTGCGACCGGAATGACCCGCCTGCCCAGGACCACCGCCAGCTCCGGCCAGCCGTGGTCGGGGGCCTCGGGCAGGTAGGAGAGTTCAAGCCGCCCGATCTTCTTCAGCAGACGCTTCACTTTCATCCCACACCTCCACATATCCAGTACCGCTACAGGTTCTGCACGGCGCAACGTCCTCTAGCGGCAGGTAGTTGCCGAACGGTTCGCTAAAGTAGCTTCCTGCGATGTACTCGACGTACCCGTTGCCCTGGCATTCGGGACAGAGCTCCTCACGCATTTCAATCACCTCAGAAAGAGAAGCGGGGCGGCAGAAGCCGCCCCCTGGTTCCTCATTGCCACTCCCGTTCCCGCCGCAACCGCTCCATGATCTCCCGCTCCCTGGGGGTGAGGGGCAGGTCGTCCAGGGACTTCAGACGGGGCTTGCGCTGCTTGGATTGCTTCGGCGCGGGCAAACCGACTCTGCCAAAACCCTGCAAGGCGGCTTCCCCTGCTTTGTGTTGTGCCCGGATGCCACGAGAGGCCAGCAACAGCCGGGCCTGAGCCGGGGTCAGAGGCCCCGAAGCGAGCCGGTGCAGGCAGTCCCGCAAAATCACCGGGTCGTTGATTCGTCGCATTGTTCTCCTCCTTTCTCCTTGCCCCCCGTGGATAGCTCTATGCCTCAGAAAGGGGGTAAGACGCTCAGTGCCTTCGCAAAACCTCTATCGCCTCCTCCAGATGTCCCATCAGCCGTTCCAGCCGCGCTCTTTTGTCCTTGAAGTCCCGCATCAGGGCGTTGTACCGCTCCGATACCACCATTCCCTCCGGGGGGCTCCAACCCTTACCGAGGTAGTGCTCGATTTTCTTCCCCTCCCTGTGCTCGATCAGGTAGGGGTACGGCCCGTGCAGCACCCCCCGCGTGCAGCGGCATTTATCGTTGCCACAGGTCTTCTTCTTCCACACCACCCGCAAGGGCAGCAGGTCCTCCAGCCGGGCCTGGGCCTGCTCGAGGTCGCGCTCGGCCTCCTCGATCAGGGCCAGCAGCCCTTCCAGCGCCCGCATTACCCGCTCCCGTTCTTGCCCCAAATCAATGCCCATGCCCACCCCCACGGAGGCAAGAATCAGGCCGCTTTGGCCTGACCCCCTTTGAGGCGCCGATAGAGCTCCCTGAGCGTGGCCGAGACCTGCCCGCTCGAGACCACCTCAAACTCCCCGTCCTGCTCGATCCAGCCGTAGTGGAGGTGCTCTTTGAGGAGTTCCAGCAGGGCCTTGACTTCCTTTTCGCTGAGTTCGATCTGCATAGCGATCACCTCATCGAAAGAAAAGGGGGCGGCCTCCCGCCGCCCCCTGGTTCTTACTCGTCCCGCAAGGCCTCCCGCCGCCGCGCTCCCCGAGTCTTCATCCTTTTCTGCCGCTTATCGCCGTGGGTCTGGGTACTGCGGACCATTCCCCAGGCATGGCCTCGAGCAAAACGCACGCGCTTTTTCATATATCCGCCTCGGGAAAGGAAAAAGGGCGGTCTCTGCTGCCCCCTGGCTTAGGCTGCCGCCAGGACTCGTTCTTCCCGCTCGAGGCATTCCAGGATCTCCCGCGCCGCCCGCACGATGCGCTCGAGGGAGGTCTCCAGCCCCTCCACCGTGCCCCGCCAGCTGAGGATGTAGTCCTGGCTCGTGCTCATCGGCAGCCCGAGCTCCCGCCCCACGGCGTAGGCCACGGCTTCGGCCTCGAGTTCTTCCACCTGCTGGGGCAGGTCCACCCCCCCAAAGTGCAGCATGGTGTGGGCCCACTCGTGCAGGAGTGTTTCGGCCTTGCAGGTGGCGCTCCCTTCGGCGGCCAGCACGATCCGCTTCCCGTCGGTCTTGCCCAGCGCCCCGCCGGGGAGCAATCCCTCCTGCACCTCCACCGGGCAGGCCGCCCTGAGCCGCTCGTACAAGGCGGGCCCCTGGGGGACCTCCTCTCCCTGGGGCTCCAGCGGCTCGCCTTCGGTTTGCGCGATGTCGAAGACGTAGGTGGTGTGGAAGCCCACCAAGCGCTGCTCTTCCCGCACCTCCCCGGTGGCCTCGTCCACCACCTCCACCTTCTTCACGCTCGGCGCGAGGATGGCGATGCCCCGCTCGCCCTTCTTCACGCGCCGCCCCAGTTCGTTCCAGCGCTTCACCCCCGCCACCAGCGTGGCCTCCGGGCGCTGCATGAGGATGAGCATGACGTTGCGGGCGCTGTAGCGGTGGAACCTTCCCATCTTCTCAAGGAACCCCACGAAGCCCTGTGTCTGCCCCTCCCTGAGCTCAGCGGCTAGTTGCTCCACCCAGCCCTTGATGCCTTCCATGAGCGCGTCGGCTTTCATGGCTACCTCCTCGCTCAAAGAAAAGGGACGGCTTCTGCCGCCCCCTGGTTCGCCCCTTCACAGCGGAACAAACGCCTCAGTTGCCCCGGCTGCGGGGCTCTCCCCTGGACTCCTCCCACCCTTCCAGGTCGAGCGCCCCCTCCCGGATCCACGCCTCGAGCTGGTCCGGGGCCTCGAAGGCGGCCAGGATCTTCTGGAACTCTGCCGGGTGGAGGTACTGCCACTGGGGGCCCTCGAAGCACTCCTCATCCGCGAACGAGACTACGCTGGCTACCCCGTCGGTGCGGCTCCACTCCACCCAGTGCACCTCGAGGCCCTCCAGCCCCTCGGGGGCCAGTATCTGCTCGCGCACCCGCCAGGCCACGATCTCGATGGCGTTGGTCACGCTGGTACCCCCGTGATCGTTCTGATCCCGCAGAACCACCAGGACGTGCAACCCCAGCCGGTACACATCCACGTCGCACCAGGCGTACCCGTTCCAGAAGTTGGGGTAGGGGAACCTGGGACACGAGACTACCTTCATAGCACCTCCGCAAAAAAAGAACCCCCAGAGAAAAGGACTTTCTCTGAGAGGCGAAAAAGGACGCTTACCTTAGCCGTACACCGGAGCGGTCGATCCCCTTACGGGACAGGCTAGCGCCCGTACACCGGAGCGGAGTAGACCACCTCCCCGCTCGAGTCGCGGTAAGCGACGGCCCGAACGGGGGAAAATCCGGCGCGATGCAACTCCACCTTCAACCGGTGGAGGGCGGCGATCTCCTGTAAGAGACCAAACAGCCGCTTCGCATCAGCCGGTGAAAGAGCCCGGGCCAGCTTGCTCAGGTGCTCACGCACCTCGCTCACCGACCAGCCCTCTCCCTGGAGCATCTCCGCCAAAACCGCGTAGGCCCCCTGCGCTTCGATGAGCGCTGCAAAGCTCTCACGCCCTGCGTCGGGAGCGACTTTCGTCTCCCACAGGCCGGGCTTGCGGAAGCCGATGGCCTTGCCGTCACGGGCTCTGAGGACAGTGATCCCCAGGATGCCCTCCTTGAACTTCTCTTCCCTGGCGGGGAGGGAATCCACCAGCGAAGCCAGTCCCTCAAGGCTGTAGGGGTCTACCGCAATACCCACCTTCGCCAGCCGCTCCACCGTCTCTTGCGAGACGAGGCCTTCGGAGAAGTGCGGGTTGCCCGCGAGCTCCTCCTCCCGCTCCAGGCGGCTCAGGCTGCGAACCTCCTCCCCGGAAGAGAGGAAACGCTCGAGCGCACCTTTCGCGTCGGCTACCCGGCGGTCAGGCTGGGCTGCGTACTTGTCCAGGAGCATCCTCTTGGTAGCTTTCAAAGCGAGCTTCTTACGGCCCACCTTAAAGCCCACGGTGACGGCATTGCCGT
>Ga0101944_10001112_pt1 | contig 61835 bp, 45 predicted proteins | sample DewCreD2012metaG_FD_75245 | JGI IMG/M metagenome (GOLD analysis project Ga0101944, IMG submission 75245) | Hot spring sediment bacterial and archeal communities from British Columbia, Canada, to study Microbial Dark Matter (Phase II) - Dewar... ...
GTGGGGCGGGTCAGCGGGCGCGGGTCTTGACGACGACGAAGTGCTTGGAGCCGTCGCGTTTGCGGACGAGCATGAGGATGCCCTTGGAGGCGTCGGCCCGCGCGACTGCGGCGTTGAAGGCTGCCACGGTGGGCGTGGGTTGCTGTGCCACCTCTTGGATGAGGTCGCCCTCGACGATTGGGGTTGGCTTGGCGGCGGCCGCCGGGCCGGTGCGTTCCACCTGTGTGACGACCACGCCCTTTTCGCCCTTGTGGTCGAGTTGCTCGGCGAGCTCGGGGGTGAGGTCTTGGACCGTGAGGCCGAGGTTGCGGTTGAGCGAGCCGCGGGTGCGAGCGACGGCCATGTCGTCGGGCTGCTCGGCCAGGGTGACTTTCAGGGTGAGGGTCTCTTTGCCGCGCTGGACTTTTACGGGGACGGTGGCGCCGACCTTGGACTTTGCGACGATCTCGCGGAACTTCTCGGTGTCAGTGACCTTCTGGCCGTCGAACTCAAGGAGGATGTCGCCCTCCTTGATGCCGGCCTTGTCCGCCGGGTCGCCGGGGACGACTTGGTTGACCTGGACGCCGTGGTCGAGCTTGAGGAGGTCGGCGGCCTCCTTGGGGAGCGGGCTGAAGACGATGCCGAGCCAGGCGCGGGTGACTTTGCCCTTCTCGAGGAGCTCTTCCATGACGGCCTTGGCCATGTTGATGGGGATGGAGAGCCCGACGCCTGCGAAGACGCCGCTGGGGGTGACGATCATGGTGTTGATGCCGATGACCTCGCCCTTGAGGTTGATGAGCGGTCCGCCGGAGTTGCCGGGGTTGATGGCGGCATCGGTCTGGAGGTAGTTCTCGTACTTGTCGCGCTGGAAGCCGCGTCGGCCTTTGGCGGAGATGTGGCCGACGGTGACGGTCTGTTCGAGGCCGAAGGGGCTGCCGATGGCCATGCACCACTCGCCGGGCTGAACGGACTCGGAGTTGCCGAGCTTGGCCACGGGGAGGTTGGAGCCTTCGATCTCGAGCACCGCGATGTCGGTCTTGGGGTCAGAGCCGCGCAGCTTGGCGTCGAACTCCCTTCCGTCGCTGAGCTTGACCTTGAGCTCGTCCTGGCCGCTGGCGACGTGGGAGTTGGTGAGGATGATGCCCTTCTTGCCTTCTACGCGGACGAGGACCCCGGAGCCCTGGCCTGGGCGGCGGAACTCGCGCGGCATCTCGCGGAAGCCGCGCGGCAGCTCCGGGAAGAAAAAGTGGAAGGGGTCGAACTCCGGCTCCTCGCTCATGCGCACGATCTTGGTGGTGAAGATGGTGACGACCGCGGGCTTCACGCGTGCTGCGAGGGCCGCGAGGGCCTGGGATTGGCGTTCGAGGGCATCGAGCTCCTTGTCCACCTCGGCATCGGTGAGCCTGGGCGCCGCAGGCAGGCTCCCAACCAGGTCAAGCGACACCGAAATCCCCAACCCAACCACCACGCCCATCAGGAGGGCGACAAGTGTGCTGGACCGCTCTCTCCACATCGTGTGTCTCCTTCTTGCTGTGCCTTGAGCTGCCCTGTCAATCTGCACGACGTGTCATCTGGATTCCGTAGTCCGTAATCCGTGAACAGAACAGAATGCCCTTCCCCTGCTACCGATTACCGATTACGGATTACGGAGGACGGATTCTTCGGCGTCTCCTCTACCGTGGGAGGTCAACGACCACGTATCGGGTGCCCTCCTTGCCTCGGACGAGGAGGAGGAGGGACTTCTCGTTGGCCTTGCGGGCCTCCTCGATGGCGGCCTTGGCCTCGGCGAGGGTGGCCACTGGTTTTCGCGCGATCTCCTTGAGCAGGTCGCCGCGGGCTATGGGCGCCGGGCGGGCCTTGGCCGCCGGGCTGCCATCGGCCACGTCGGTGACCAGCAGCCCCTTTTCGCCCTCGAGGCCGAACTGGCCGGCCAGGTCGGGTGTGAGGGGCTGGAGCGAGAGGCCGATGTCGAGCTTTTCGCCGCCGGCCGGCATCGCGGGCGCGCCCGCGCCCTCGCCTGTCTGCTCGCCGAGTGTGACCTCGATGGTCATTTCCTTGCCGGCTCGCAACACCTTGAGCGCCACGCGGGTGCCCGGCCGCTTGGCGCTGACCAGGCCGCGGAAGGTCTCGACATCGGTCGCCTTGCGGCCGTCAATCTCCGTGATCACGTCGCCGCCCTGGACGCCTGCCTTGGCCGCTGGCTGGCCGTCGAGGGCCTGTGCCACCTGGATGCCCGCCTCGATGTTCAACTGCTTCATGGCCTCGGGGTCGAGGGGCCGGAGCATGACGCCGAGCCAGCCGCGTCGCACCTTGCCCTCCTTGGCGAGGGCGCGGATGGCCTCCTGAGCGGTGTCGGCGGGCACTGCGGCGGCGAGGTCGCGCTGAGCGGGTCGGCGGCGCGCGGGGCCGATGGTCAGCCCCACGACTTCGCCGTTGGCAGTCACCAGCGGGCCGCCGGCCATCCCCTCGGCGAGCGTGAGGTCGGCGAGGACGAGTCGCGTGCCGGCCATCTCGCCTTCGCCGCCGCGCTTCGTTGTGCTCACGATGCCCAGGGTGATTGCGTCCCCGGAGGCCGGTCCGCCGACGGCGATGACCCAGTCGCCGACCTGGACGGCTTGGGGGTTGGCGAGCTTGGCGGAGGTGAGCTTCGGGCCGCGGACCTCCAGGCAGCCGATGCCCGTGACCGCGTCGGAGCCCAGGAGCTTTGCCGCGAGCTGGCGCCCATCGGCCAGCCGCACGAACACCGTCTCGGCTCCGGCCAAGAGCGAGTGGGGGGCGGCCACGAGGCCGCGCTCGCCCTCGACCTCAAGGAGCAGACCGGTGCCTTCCGCCGGCGGGCGGCGGAAGGGCATGAAGGGGAACTGGCCTTCGGGGATGGGGATGATGTCGGGGATGTCCTCTTGCGGCTGGTCGTCGCGTGGGGGCCAGTGGAACTCCCAGCGCCACTGGCGCGGCTCGCCCGGGCGCGGGGGCCAGCGGAAGGGCCACTGGGGCGCGCCAGGCGCCGCCTGGGGCGCCTCGGGGCCGCGCCTGCCCTTTACCTCGATGCCCACGACCGCCGGCCTCACGGCGTCCGCCGCCGCGCGAATGGTCTCGGCCAGCGGCCGTTCACCGGCCTCGCTCACCGTGGAAACGAAGAGCACACCGAGCCCTAAGAGCCACACCAGAGCGTCGCGGACCATGGCAGCATCCTCCTATGCCCCTCCCCCAGCGTCTAGTCGGCTGCCCCCTTGTGCTGCTTCATCGGTTTTACACACTTTTACAATCACCGCCCCCAGGCGGCCAGGTCGAGGTCTGGGAAGACGGCGTCGCGCTGCTGGAGGTGGCGGAGGAAGGCCGCGTCCTCGGCCGAGAGCGCCCCGCCGCGAGGGGTGGCCTCGATGAGGTCCAGCAGGCGCCTCAAGTCGTTGTAGTGCACAGAGATACGGTTCTCGGCATAGTCGCGCGCGTGCCAGGTGGTTATGAGGAACTGCCAGTCGGAGCTCTCGAGGAGGAGGAGCTCGCGCCCCGCCTGCTTGAGGAGCTCGGTCATCGTGGCGTCGGCGCCCTCGCGCTGTCGAGCGAGTGCGGCCAGGAAGCGGTCCTCGCACTCATAGATGTGCCGCCACGTCCACTCGGTCCACTGGTTTAGCCATATCCAGTGGAAGCCGCCCTCGCCCCAGGAGCCCTCGGGCAGGCCGACGACGCCCGCTGGGGGCTGCTCGGCCAGGTACTCGCTGCACGTCACCGGCTGCACGACGCCGTTGTCGTGGAGGCGTCGGACGACTTTCTCGATCCACCGCGGCCCCTCGAACCACCAGTGGCCGAAGAGCTCGGCGTCGAAGGGCGCGCACACGACCCCCTGGCCGGGCGCCACCAGCTTGTCGCCCTCCAGGATGCGCTCCAGGAGGCCGGCGAAGTGGTGGGCGTGGGACTCCAGGCAGCCCTCGATGCGGCTGGGGTCGTATTGCTGCTTGTCGCCGAGGTCGGCCTTGCAGTCGGTCACGCGCCAGTAGCGGTGGCCGCCGGGGTAGTGCTTCTTGTGGAAGTCCAGATACCAGCCGTCGCCCGGGTAGCCGTGCTCGCCGCTCCAGACCTGGAGTGCCGAGCTGGGGTCGCGGACGAAGATCGCCGTGCTCCGCTCCGCCGACGGGTCGGGGCAGACGACATAGGTGCGGTGGGGCGAGCGCTCGGCCACCTCGGCCTGCGTCGCGCATTGCTCGCTGAACTGCCCCCAGAGGCGCCTGAGGGCCTCGAAGCGGTCAATGTAGACCCCGATGGGCTTGCCGCCCTTGAGGAGGTGCGAGTCCACGATGAAGTAGCGGATGCCCGCGTCGTGGAGCACCTCCTCCACACCCGCCCGCTCCACGGCCTGGGTCGTGCCCTGCTTGTCGAGGGGCGAGCGCCAGGCATAGCGGGGACGATAGGCGCACTCGGGCAGCCAGATGCCGCGCGGCTCGCGACCGAAGTGGCGCCGATAGGTTGCCACGGCGGTCCGCACCTGGGCCTGCACGCATTCGTCGCGGCCCAGGAGCGGCAGGTAGCCGTGGGTGGCGCAGCAGGTGATGATCTCGATGTGGCCGGCGTCCTGGAGGCGGCGGAAGGCACCGATGAGGTCCTTGCCATAGCGCTCTACGAAGTCGCGGCGGACGCCCTCGAAGTACTCGCGCCACATCCTGGCCAGGCCCTCGAGGTGCGGGCGGCCCGTGTCGCGGAACTCCCGCTCGTTCTGCTCGGCGTACTCGATGCGGTGCTGGGTGTAGGAGAGGAACTCTGCCTTGAAGCCCTCGTCGGCCAGCATCTCGCAGAGCACGGGGGTGATGTTGATGGTCGCCTTGGCCGAGATGCCGTCGGACGCCAGGCGGTTGAAGGTGTTGAGCAGCGGGATATAGCACTCGCCCGTTGCCTCGTTGAGCCAGTCGGTGCCGTGTGGCCACACGCCGTGCATCAGCACATAGGGCAGATGAGCGTGGAGCACCAGGGCGAAATGTCCCCTCGCGTTGCTGGGCATCCCTGCCGAGTCCTTTCAAGTCGATCCGTCTGTCGCCCTCCCCGCGTCACGACATTATACCAGAAGCGGCGGCCGGCGAGAAATCGTGGGCATGCGGGGCGTGCATGTAATCTTCTGCGGCGCGCTTTGCTGCTGTGGTGCGGCACACGAGCCTCGACATCGGTTTGTCGGCAACCGGCAAGGGTCAACCACGGCTCAGCGTCTCACCCTCTCCCTGGAAGGGAGTAGGGTCAGACCAACCCCCCTCCCTCTCAGGGAGGGGGGAGGGGGAGGGTCGAGCGCCCTGCCGCCCACAGCGCCCGACCCTCTCCCTGCCCTCTCCCTGGAAGGGAGAGGAGTGAAACCAACCCCCCTCCCTCTCCCTGGAACGGAGAGGGGTCAGAACAACCCCCCTCCCTCTCAGGGAGGGGGGAGGGGGAGGGTCGAGCGCCCGGGCCGCCCACAGCGCCCGACCCTCTCCCTTCCCTCTCCCTGGAAGGGAGAGGGGTCAAACCAACCCCCCTCCCTCTCAGGGAGGGGGGAGGGGGAGGGTCGAGCGCCCTGCCGCCCACAGCGCCCGACCCTCTCCCTTCCCTCTCCCTGGAAGGGAGAGGGGTCAAACCAACCCCCCTCCCTCTCAGGGAGGGGGGAGGGGGAGGGTCGAGCGCCCACGCTGCCCATAGCGCCCGACCCTCTCCCTACCCTCTCCCTGGAAGGGAGAGGGGTCAAACCAACCCCCCTCCCTCTCAGGGAGGGGGAAGGGGGAGGGTCGAGCGCCCACGCTGCCCATAGCGCCCGACCCTCTCCCTACCCTCTCCCTGGAAGGGAGAGGGGTCAAACCAACCCCCCTCCCTCTCCCTGGAAGGGAGAGGGGTCAGACCAACCCCCCTCCCTCTGAGGGAGGGGGCAGGGGGAAGGGTGGGAGCCTGGGCTCGGGAGGGGTGTAAGACCTGGGGCGTGGCTGTGCGAGCGAGAGCACTGGCGTGCGTGCTCCCACAAACCAACCCCCTCAGTAGAGAAGCGCAGGAGGGGCATCTCCCGGGAGCGGGGGAGCCGTGGCGAAGGAGATTACACGGACCACAGGCAGGGGCGGAGTCGTGCTTGACAGGGCGAGAGGATTGTGCTTGCATTGAGACACCGGCCGACTACAATGGGGGTAGGCGGTCGGGAAACACGACCTGACAACACGGCGGAGAATCGGACAACCTCTGCGGTGCTCGTGCTGAGCAAGGTGATACTCTCCAACCGACAACCACGCGCGGGAGCCAGCAGAACTGTCAGTGGAAAACAAGCCTCATCCGAGGACGTTTGAAGCTGTCATCTGGCGCCCACCTTGAATGCGGGGTTGGAAGGGCCTTCTCCACGGCACACGGCGGAGGTTGTCTGTTTCTGGGGCTTGATCGGGCAGCGTAATGGGCCTCTTCGACACATCGGCTGACGAGGACCCAAGGCCGGACGCCCACGCCCCGCTGGCGGCGCGGATGCGCCCGCGGACGCCCGAGGAGTTCGTCGGCCAGGGCCACTTCTTCGGCCCAGGCAAGCTCCTGCGGCGCATGCTTGAGGCCGACCGGTTGGCCTCGGTGATCTTCTACGGCCCGCCTGGCACTGGCAAGACGGCCCTCGCCCACGTCATCGCCCACCACACCCAGGCCCGCTTCGTGGCGCTCAACGCCGCGGCGTCGGGCGTGGCCGAGCTGCGCGACGCCCTCGCCGCCGCCAGGGAGCGCCGCCGCCACGCCGCCAAGCGCACCGTGCTCTTCGTGGACGAGCTCCACCGCTTCAACAAGGCCCAGCAAGACGTCCTCCTCCCCGACGTCGAGGAGGGCGTCGTGCTCCTCATCGGCGCGACGACCCACAACCCCTTCTTCACCGTCACCTCGGCCCTCGTCTCGCGCTCCCAGGTCTTCGAGTTCAAGCCCCTCGGCGTCGAGGACGTCAAGGCCATCCTGCGCCGCGCCCTGGCCGACCCCGAGCGCGGGCTGGGCAGCTATAAGGTGGCGCTCAGTGACGAGGCGCTCGAGCACCTCGCCGCGGTGTCGGACGGCGATGCGCGCCGCGCACTGAACGCCCTCGAGGTCGGCGTCCTCACCACCCCGCCAGGCCCCGACGGCATCATCCGCTACGACCTGAAGGTGGCCGAGGACTCGATCCAGCGGAAGGCCATCGTCTACGACCGCGATGAGGACGCGCACTACGACGCGGCCTCGGCCTTCATCAAGAGCATGCGGGGGAGCGATCCCGACGCGGCGCTCTACTGGATGGCCAAGATGCTCGATGGGGGCGAGGACCCGCGCTTCATCGCCCGAAGGGTCGTCATCTGCGCCGCCGAAGACGTCGGCAACGCGGCGCCGCTGGCCCTCGTGCTCGCCAGCGCCGCGCTCCAGGCCGCGGAGTTCGTCGGCATGCCCGAGGCACGCATCCCCCTCGCACAGGCAGTGACCTACATCGCCACCTGCCCCAAGAGCAACGCCGCCTATCTGGCCATTGACCGCGCGATGGAGGACGTCCGCGAGGGTCGCGTCCTCGAGGTGCCCGACCACCTCCGCGACGCCAACTACCCCGGCGCCAAACGCCTCGGACGCGGCGAGGGCTACCAGTACGCCCACGAGGGCGAGGGCCACTACGTCGAGCAGGACTACCTCCCCGTCGAGCGCACCTACTACGAGCCGACCGAGGAGGGCGCCGAGAAGCAGATCAAGGAGAGGCTCGAGGCGTGGAAAAAGCGCAAGCGCGAGAAGAAATCGCCCGACGGCTCGCCGAGCTGAGCGCCGAGCAGCGCCGAGCGGCCAGCGAGCGCATCCGCCGCCTCGTCGCCGACCTGCCAGAGTTCCAGCGGGCGCGGACCGTTCTGCTCTTCCTCTCCATCGCCGACGAGGTGGACACGCTTCCCATCATCGCCGACGCATTGGCCGCCGGCAAGACCGTGGCCGTGCCCAAGGTGGACCGCAGGCGGAGGGCGATGGACGCGGTGGTGCTGCGGGACCTCAGCAGCGACCTGGCGCCGGGCGTCTTCGGCATCCTCGAGCCGCACGGCTCTGAGGTCATTGAGCCTGCGGCCATTGACTTCGTGCTCGTCCCCGCCCGCGGCTTCGACCGCGCGGGGAACCGCCTGGGCCGCGGCGGCGGCTACTACGACCGCTACATGGCCAGCCCCGGCTTTCATGCCATCCGCTGCGGGGTTGCCTTCGCCGCCCAGGTCCTCGACGCCATCCCCCACGGCCTCCACGACCTGCCCGTCCACCTGCTCGTCACCGAGGAAGGCGCCACGCGCTTCGCCTCATAGCGCACATGCGACCTATCGGTCCGATGGGGGCCGGGCGTGGCGTCATGCGCAGAGGCGGATGAGGAGGTGCTCGAGGGCGTCGCGGGGATCGAGGGCGCTGGTCTTGGTGGCGAGGTCGGCCTCGAGGAGGAGTCGGAAGCCGCTCAGGAGCTCGCGGCGGGTGCGGCGGCGGGCCTGGGCGAGGGTCTGGTCGAGGAAGTAGCCGGGCTTCATGTGCAGCGCCCTGGCGATCTCGTCGGGCGTCTTCCCGAGGTCCAGGAGGGTGCGGGCGTTGATGAGGCGCTCAAGCGCCCAGCGGATCATGGAGACGATGTAGGTCGGCTCGCTGTTCTGGGCGAGGAGGGTGTCGAGGACGCGGAGGGCCTTGGCCGGCTCCTTGTTGCCGAGCGCATCGGTGAGCTTGAAGACGGTGGTGACGGGGAGGTCTTCGACGAGGGCCTCGACGTCGGCCTGGGTGATGGTGTCGCGGGTGCCGACGTAGAGTGCGAGCTTGGCGAGGCTCTGGTCGAGCATCGGGAGGTTGACGCCCACGGAGTCGGCGAGGCGTCGGGCCGCGGCTGCGTCGAGGCGTTTGCCGTGGTCGCGCGCCCTGGCTGCGAGCCAGCGGGGCAGCTCGTACTCGCGCGGCGGCTGGCAGGTGACGGCCAGGCCGACCTTGCGGAGGGCGATGCCGAGCCGCTCGTTCCGCGGCAGCTTCTCCAGCACGAGCACCAGGGTGCCGGTCTTGGAGGGCTTTTCGAGATAGGCGCAGAGCGCGTCGCGCGCGCTGGCGGCCAAGGGGGCGGCGTCCTCCACGATGACCAGGCGGCGGGGGGCGAGGAAGGGCGGCGTGCGGAGCTCGTCGAAGAGCGCCTTGGGGTCGCCCACCTCGGACCCGAGGTACTGGCTCAGGGCGAGGTTGGGGTCGGCGTCCTTGAGGACGGCCTTGCGGATGGCCTGGAGCGCCTGGGCGCGGGCGAAGGGCTCGTCGCCGATGATGGCATAGGCGGGCAACGGCTCGCCGCCGCGAAGGTGTTGGATGAGGCCGTCGAGGCCCACGTCGTCCGCGATGGGTGATCTAGGCACCGGCGTTGCTTTCCTCCGACGAGTTGTCAGGGGCCTGTGCTCGGTTGATGCGGATGCCGTACTTCTCCATGCGATATTGAAGGGTTCTGCGCGTGAGGCCGAGGAGCTCGGCGGCGCGGGACTGGTTTCCCCCTGTCTTGCGGAGGCTGGCCTCGAGGAGGCGGCGCTCGAACTCTTCGATGGAAAAGCCTGGCTGGACGAGTTTGGAGGCGACGTCGTCGTGGCTCTCGCGGCTGATGGCTGGGGCGAGGTGGATGTCGTCGGGGCCGAGCGTGTCGCCCTGGGCCATGATGACGGCGCGCTCGATGCAGTTCTCGAGCTCGCGGACGTTGCCCGGCCAGTTGTAGGTCAGCAGCTTCTGCTGGGCGGCTGGGGTGAAGCCCTTGAACGACTTGTTGTTGCGCGCGGCGACCCGCGCGAGGAAGCAGTTGGCGAGCACCAGGATGTCTTCGCGCCGCTCGCGCAGCGGGGGGAGGAGGATGGGGACGACGTTGACGCGGTAGTAGAGGTCTTCGCGGAACGAGCCGTCGCGCACGGCCTTCTCGAGGTCGCGGTTGGTCGAGGCGATGACGCGGACGTCCACGAGGATGGTCTCGGAGCCGCCGACTCGCTCGAACTCTCGCTCCTGGAGGATGCGGAGGAGCTTGGATTGGAGTGCTGGGGACATCTCGGAGATTTCGTCGAGGAAGATGGTGCCCTTGTGAGCGGTCTCGAAGCGTCCCTTGCGCTGGGCGTGGGCGCCGGTGAAGGCCCCGCGCTCGTGCCCGAAGAGCTCGCTCTCCAGCAGCGTCTCGGGGATGGCCGCGCAGTTGACCTTCACGAGGGGGTGCCTGGCCCTGGGGCTGAGCTCGTGGATGGCCGAGGCGACCAGCTCCTTGCCGGTGCCGCTCTCGCCGCGGACGAGCACCGTGGCGTCGGTGGGCGCCACGGTGCGGATGGTCTCCATCACGGCGAGCATGGGGGGCGAGGAGCCGATGAGGCGCATGGCCTGGCGCTCGGCCTGGATTTGCTCGCGGAGCGCGCGGTTCTCGTCGCGGAGGGCGTGCATCTCGAAGGCCCGCCGCAGCGTGCTGAGCAGCCGCTCGGCGTCCACGGGCTTGGTCAGGTAGTCATAGGCGCCCCGCTTGACGGCCTCGACGGCGTTCTGGATGGTGCCGTAGGCCGTGAGGATGATGACGTCGGTGTCGGGGTAGAGGCGTCGGACCTCGTCGCAGAGGTCAATGCCCGACATCTCGCGCATGCGCAGGTCGCTGACCACCACGGCGTAAGGGGTCTTGGCCAGGAGGTCCAGGGCCTCGGGCGGCGAGGTCGCCGTGTCCGCCTGGTAGCCCTCGATGAGCAGGTTCTTCCGCAGGGCCTCGGCCGTCTGCCAGTCGTCGTCCACGACGAGGATGCGTTCAACTGCCATGGCCTGTCTCGCTGGGAGGGGTTCGGAGCGGAACGTTCACGGTGACGAGTGCGCCGCCGCTGGGCTGGTTGGCGACCTGGAGCGAGCCGCCGTGTGCCTCGACGATGCGCAGGGCGAGGGCGAGGCCCAGACCGAGGCCCGAGCGCTTGGTGGTGTAGTAGGGCTCGCAGACGCGGTGGAGGCTGGCGGGTGGGAAGCCCGGCCCGGTGTCGGCGAAGGCGGCCCGCGCCGCGCCATCGGCCTGCCGGGTGGCCACAGTGAGCGTGCCGCCATCGCGCATGGCCTGGATGCTGTTGCGGATGATGTTGCCGAAGACCTGGCTGAGGCGGTCTGGGTCGGCAGCGACGGGCAGCGGCCCGGCGCGCTCGCGGACCAGGCGAACCCCTGCGTCGTCGAGCTCGCGCGCGAAGAGGGCCAGCTCGGCGTCCACGAGCGCCTCCAGGTCACACTCGCGCAGCGCCAGGTCCGTTGGTTTCGAGAGCATAACGAAGTCGTCGAGGGTGCGACCGAGGCGCGCGAGCTCCCCAGCTACAATCTCGAAATTGGTGTTCACCTCGGCGCGCTTGGCAGGGTCAGCGATACCCTGAGCGGCGAGGCGCTCGAGGTAGCGGCAGGTAAGCGCGATGGTGTTGAGGGGGTTGCGGATTTCATGGGCGACGCCGGCGGCGAGGTTTCCCAGGGCGGCCAGACGCTCGCCCCGGGCGCTCTGCCGCTCCGCTTGGGCGACGGCCCTGGCCGCGTAGAGTGCGATGGCGCCCAACACCAGCGCCAGCACGGCCTGCGTGCCCACCGCCACCCAGGTCAAACGGCGATTGAGCACCGAGAAGACGTCTTCCTTGGCTGCGAGCTGGCGATGGATGATCAGTCCGCCGAGGACTTGGCCACCCCGCTCCAGCGGGCAGGTGTAGCACAGGTGCGAGGGCCCGTCCATTGGGTCTTTAGGCTCGTGGGGCATGACGTAGACGCACTCGCGGCCGCCGAGGATGTGTTGTGCGCACGGCAGCAGGTTGCGGTCCAGGTCAGTAGGCAGGGGCCAGATGGGCCGTAGGTTCTCGTCCACAACGATGGCCTGGATGTCCCGCTCGACGGCGAGGGACTCCGCTGCGGCATCCAGCTCCTGGCGGACTTCGTCGGCGATCTGGAGGAGCGACACGGCCTCGGGGTGGCGGTCCACCACCTCGCGCAGCCGCGCGAGGAGGAGGCTCCCCCTGAGAAGGGCCGCGCACTGCTCAGCGTGGCGCAGGTTGGCGGCGCGCTCCTGCCTCCTGAGGGCCGTGGCGAATTGGCGGCCAACGCTCAGGAGCAGGACCACCGTCGCCGCGATGGCCAGAATGCCGAAGGCGGAGAACGCCCACACCGCTCGGCGTGACGTTGTCGCTGATGCCATGCCCGTCCAACTTCCTGATACCAGACCCGTCTCGCGTCAACTCTGAAATATAGAGGTTACCCCGGAAAGTGTCAAGCCGGGCTTGGGCTGACCCGACCCCAGTCTCGGTCTTCTACCTATCCTGAGCCCCAACGGGGAGGGCCATGACAGCCCAGGGCTTCGCCCTGATCTTCGCCCACATCTTGCGGTTCACCAGCCCGCGAAGCTGACACGCCCGCTGTCTGCCGCCGGCTGCTCTCTTCGGCTCCCAAGGGGTGAAATGGGATAGCCCAGGGCGGAGCGAAGCGAAGCCCTGGGAAGACGGCCCCCGGACCATAGCCTGCAAGGGCGCAATAGCCCGCGCCTGGGCCCTCTATCGCGCCCTTACAGGGCTGATTCGCTTACAACCCCAGACTGATTCCCTTACAACCCCAGCCCCAGGGCTTCGCTTCGCTCCGCCCTGGGCTATGATAGACCGCCCTTGCAGGGCTCCAAGCCACAAGACTAACAAACCGGGGGCGTGTCAGGCCGAACCTGATTCGCTCGGTTCGAACCGAGTCATCTCGTCGCCCCAGTGGGGCATGAATATGTTCAGCAGGCGTGTCGCATTCATTCTGAGCGTAGCGAAGGATCTCTACCGGCGCCCTGACGACCGGCCAGCCCCAAAGCACGCGAGCCGCGCCGGTCCTGATACTGGTAGAGATGCTTCGCTTCGCTCGACACGACCACCTGTGGCGGCTCAGCGGATCGCGCGGAAGAGGTCGAAGGTGTCTTGGGCGATCCTCGTGATCTCCACGGTCTCGTGGCCTTTGAGGCTCGTCTTGAGCGTGTTGTGGAGCTTGCCCGTCCACTTTGCCGGCAGCGCCTTGGCGCCGAGCATCATGCCCACGATGGAGCCGACCGTCGCCCCATTGCAGTCGGTGTCGAAGCAGGGCTGGACGGCGCGGCAGATGCTCCTGGCGAAGTCGCCGTCGCCCCAGAGGAGCCCGACAGCGACGATGGCGGCGTTGGAGTTCGTGTGGCACCAATCGTGGCGAACCTTTTCGTCCCACTTCTCGTGGATGCAGGCCACGGCGTCGTCGTAGCTGAGGCCGGCGCGATACCAGTCGCAGACCTCTGCGATGTCGCGGGCCAGGCGGCTGGTCTGCGGCACCTCGCTAAGGCCGACCTGGACGAGCACGGCCGGGTCATCGCAGTAGGGCGCCGCGGCCAGCATCGCGGCGACGAACATCTCGCCGTAGATGCCATTCTTGACGTGGCTGATGCAGGCGTCGCGCCAGGCGAACTCCGCGGCGCGCTCGGGGTCGCCGAGGCACAGGTAGCCGAAGGCGTCGGCGCGGATCTGCGCGCCGATCCACTCGCGGTAGGGGTTGCGCCAGCTCGCGCTCGCGGGCGGCTGAATCTGGAGGGCAAAGTTACGATAGGCCACGCGCTCCGCCGTGCAGGTGGCCAGCAGCGGCAGATTGACCATCCAGAACTGCGCGACGTCGGCCGGGGTGAAATCCGCCCCGTGCTGCTTGATGACCAGGTAGCCCGTCGTCGTGTAGTTCGTGTCGTCGTCAATCGGCATGTGGTCAATGTCGTCGCACCAGGCCCGCCGCACGAGGTGGGGGTATTGCTTGGCCGCCTTGCCCTTGACGCCGAAGCGGATGTAGTCGCTGACGGGGAACTGGCCGGTGAGCTTGAGGAAGGGCCACAGGTCGTGGGTGCGGACGCCTTCGCAGGGCTTTCCCAGCAGGCAGCCGACGCAGCGCCCCAGCCACGCGCCCGTCACGCGGTCGAGGAGCGCCCGGTCCGAAAGCGTGCTGCGGAAGCGCCGCGGGCCGCGCGGGCGCAGCCTGCGGATGCCCGCCAGGTCGGACGGCTCTTCGAACTCATAGCCCTTGCGCATCGGGAGCCGTTGGGCCTCGTCGAGCAGCGCGCCGGCCTTCGCCTGATTCTCCGGCAGGAAGAGCTTTTCGTCCCCCAGCGCGATCAGGCGCTTGAAGCGGCTCCTGAGCGGGGCCGCCTCTCGCCCCTCCTCCTCGAGCTGCCGCAGCTCCGTGTCCAGGTCCCCCGCCGAAATCCACAACCACGCGTTCCGCAACTCCTTGGCCATGCGCGCTTCCTCTGCCACGTGCCAATGGGAAGAACCGCTGGCATTCTATGGTTCCAGGGCTGCGCGGGCAAGTGCGGGGTGCGGCAAGCGAGGCGCGCGGCTTGCGCGCGCCGCTGCCTTTGCCTATATTCGTGTCAGAGGCGGTGGGATGCGAAGGGGACGGAACGATGGGCAGTCGGCGATGGCTCTCTGTTGCGATCGGCTTCCTGGCGCTCGCCCTGCTCGCGCACCGCCCGTGCGGCGCGGGCGCGCCGCCAGGCACGGGGAAGCGCAAGATGCCAGAAGACCCGATGTGGACGGTATACGGCGGCAAGGTGCCCGAGGCGGCAAACGCCCTTCGCTTCAACATCAATGCCTGTCTCGGCCTCTGCGAGAAGCGGACCGACCCATCATCGCGGGAGGACTGGGAGGGCCGCAGGAAGGGTCTCGCCGCTGAGCTCCAACATGCCCTCGGTCTCAACCCGTGGCCGGAGAGGACACCCCTCAACGCCCGCGTGGCCGGCCGGGCGGAACGCGACGGCTACGCCATCGAGAACGTGGTCTTCGAGAGCCGACCGCGCTTCTACGTGACCGCCAACGTCTACGTCCCAAAGGGCGGAGCGCCACGCAAGCCCGCGGTCATCATCGTGCCCGGCCACGCGATGGATCACGGGAAGAACCACGAGCCGTACCGCATGGCGCAACTCGCCCTCGTCGCCCAGGGCTTCGTAGTGCTCTCCTACGACCCCGTCGGCCAGGGCGAGCGAAAGCTGCCCGGCTACTCCCACGCCCTCGGCTACCCCGCGCTCCTCGTCGGCTGGACGAATGAGGGCTTCATCGTCTGGGACACGGTGCGAGCGGTGGACTACCTTGTGAGCCGCCCCGATGTGGACCCGAGGCGCATCGGCCTCGCGGGCAACTCGGGCGGCGGCGAGAACACCTTCTACACCATGCCCCTGGAGCCGCGCGTCGCCGCCGGCGCCTCCTGCTGCTTCGTGTGCTCTTACCACGCCTGGGTGAAGGACGGCGGCGACCACTGCATCTGCAACCACATGCCCGGCATCCTCCACCACTTGGAGGAGTTCGAGATCATCGCCCTGTGCGCCCCGCGACCCTTCCTTGCCGCCAATGGAGCCAAGGACGGCATCTTCCCCATCGCGGGCACGCGCGAGACGATGCAGCGGGCCGCGAAGGTCTACGCATTTCACGATGCCGCCGACAGCATCCGCCTCGTCGAGGCCCCGCTGCCACACGGCTGGGCGCAGCCGCTGCGCGAGGCCGCCGTCGGCTGGCTCGCCCGAGGGCTTCAGGGCAAAGGCGACGGCTCCCCCATCCCTGAGCCGAAGATCGAGCTGGAGGACATCAAGTCGCCGGACCTCTACTGCCTGAAGGAAGGCAAGCTGCCGGGCGATGCGAAGAGTTATGCGGCCATGATTCGCCAGGAGGCCGAGCGGCTGATCGCCGCCTACCCGCCGGTGCCCGTCCAGGCGACCGAGCGCGCGGCCTGGGCGAGGGCCCTTCGCGAGCGGCTCTGGCAAGTGCTGGGTGGCATGCCGGCGGCGCCACCGGCGCCGGCACGCGAGCTGGGCGCCTTCGAGTGGCAGGGCCACCGCGTCGAGAGGCTGGCCATCCCGACCGAGCCTGGACTGGAGGTTCCCGGGCTCTTCATTCGCCCAAAGGGCGCCGAAGCGAAGGCGCCGGCAGTCATCTTCCTCGACGATGAGGGCAAGGCGGCGGTGAAGACCTCGGCTCTGGTCGAGGGTCTGCTCGCTCGCGGTGTCGCAGTGCTCGCCCTCGACCCGCGCGCCCTCGGAGAGGGCACCGTCAACCCGAACCATTGCTCCAGCGACGCCGTGCTCCTGGGGCGCCCGCTGCTGGCTCAGCAGGCCTGGGACATCATCAGTGCGGCCAGCCATCTGAAGGCCCGGACCGACGTGGCGCGCGAGCGCGTTGCCGTAGCCGCTCGCGGCAAGGTCGGCATCGTCGCCATCCTTGCCGGGGCACTATCCGATGAGCTTGCGTGCGGGGTGGTGAATGGCGCGCCGGCCAGCTACCTCGATGCCATCGCCGATCCACTCCCGCTGCCCCGATGGGGCTACGCGGCCAACGTTCTCAAGGTTGCGGACATCCCCCAGTGGGTCGCCCTCTGGGCGCCGAGGCCGCTTCTCGCGCTCAACCCTCTCGGCGAGCACGAAAAGCCGCTCTCCGATGCCGGGGCCACTGTTCGGACCCTAAGTCTGCTCGAGGCTCACAGCTTTCTGAAGTAGGCCAGCCAGCGGGGGAGGGCGGTCTCGATGGGCTCGATGTCGCAGATTTCATACTCCAACGCGTAGTCGCCGCGATAGCCCAGTGCCTCCATCCTTCGGACGATCCAGGGGTAGTCAATCTCACCCTCGCCGAGGTGGGTCGGCTGGAACTTGTCGCCGGCCCAGCGGCCGTCCTTGACGTGGATGTGGACGATCCAGGGCTCGAAGGCATCGAAGGCGGCCTTGTAGTCCACCCGGGCGTGGGACAGATTGCACGGCTCGTAGAGGATGCCGAAGTGCTTTGAGCCGACGGCCTCGCACAGGCGCACGGCGGCCTCGACGTTTCCCGCCAGGCTGCCGCCGTGGTTCTCCATTCCCAGGTAGACGACTCTTTGGGCGGCGTAGGCGGCGCTCTCCCTGAAGAGCGGCGCGATGCGTGGGATGATCGCGGGGTCCTCGCCCGTGCCCGGCCGCACGCGGATGGAGCGTGCGCCGAAGCGGACTGCGAGGTCAATGGTCGCCTTCATCTCGGCGAGGGCCTTCGCGCGCGCCTCTGGGGAATCGGAGGCGAAGTCGGCGCCGCAGTAGGTGCCGAGGTTAGCGATTCGGACGCCTGCTGCCTTTGCTGCGGCCTCGAGTGCGGCGTGGTCAAACCTGGCGGGGTCCGCCGCGAAGTGCGGCGGGTTGCCCCAGAGGTCAACCCTCTTGAAGCCCGCCCCGGCCATCACCCGAAGGGCCTCGCCCACGGGCCTGGCCCTGAGGGGATAAGTGCACGTCGAGATGCGTTCCAGTTGCATCGGGCACTCCTTAGCCTTGTGTCGCGCGCAGCTTGGCGTGGGCCTTTCGGTGCATCTGGATGTCCATCATCGTCTTGAGGACGACGAGGACGACGAGGAGCGGCACCGGCGAGCCCAGGAGCATCACGGGCGCTCCGCCGGCGATAATGGCCACGTGCAGGACCACGATCCGCCCGTAGGGCGCGCTCATCAGCTTCTCCGGAGTGGTCGTCTGATACTCTCTCTTCAGGAGGTAGTTCTCGACGAACGACATCCCGTGGCTGCACACGAGAGCCGCGAGTGGCCAGGCCAAGTCGCCACCTGCTCTGTCGAGCAGCGCGCGCACGACATTGATGAACATCTGGACGAACACCAGGGGGCCCCCCGACTCCCTGGGGAAGACCGAATGTATCGTGTGCGGGCCCTTGATCGCGGTTAGGCCCAGAATGAAGGCCCCGTGCACCCCGCAGAACCCGCCATAGTGAAGTGCAAAGAAGGGGATGAGGAAGAGCTTCCCCAAGTGCCCAGTCCACCGGCGGCAGCGGACGAGCGCCACCTTGAGGATGTTGTAGCCCCCGATGATGACGTTCTCCGCCCAGTAGAGCACGAGCACGAACGCGGCGTCCCAGCCGAGGAACAGCGTCCCGAACAGCACGAAGGCATTCGCCCCCACAATGCCCCACACGGACTTCTCGGACCACAGCTCAGGCGAGAGCAGCTTCATTGCGGGCCACTCCTGGCGGCTGAGATGCAATAGAGGTTTCTTGCTGTGCGGATGAAGAGCTTGTGGTCAGCTATGGCGATGCTGGCCTGGCATGGGCCTTCGCCCATCTCAATGCGTGAGAGCACCTTGAACTCGTCACCCGCGGCCAGGACCGCGACCTCGCCGTTCTGGCTGAGGACGTAGACCTTGCCGTCGGCGGCGGTGAACGATGCGCGTAGCACACCCTTCATCTCGAGCTTGCCCTCCCAGAGCTTCTTGCCGCTCTTCGCATCGAGACACGCCATCACGCGGGTAGCGTCGTTCGCCACATAGAGGCGGCCCTGATAGAGCAGTGGGGTGAGCACGTCGGGCACGTGCTGGTCGAGGCGCCAGGCGAGGCCGTCGGCGCCCAGCTCCCCCTTGCCGCCGCCCTTGATGGCATAGACGGAGCGGTGCTTTGGGCGGACGGCATAGACTAGGCCGTCGCCGGGCGTGGCGGAGTTGACGGTCCGCTGCCACACCTGGCGGTCGGCAGGCTGATACCACCAGCGCCAGAGCTCGGCGCCCGTTGCGGCATCGTGGCCCGTGACGCATTCGCCGCCGGGGATGATGATCTCTGCTCGCCCACTCCCCTCGTAGGGGATCGGCGTGAGATAGGTTTCCACCGATTCGTCCGTCGCGTTGGTCGTGCGGACGTGTCTCCAGAGCGTCTTGCCCGACGCGGGGTCGAGGGCGAGAAGGAAGGACTCCAGCGGCCCGGGGCGCGTGTCGTGCGTTCGGTTGTACTTTCGCGGGTCGGCGTTCTGCATGACGAGGACGTAAAGCTTGCCCTTGTAGAGCAGGGGGCTGGAGCTGTAGCCGTACTTCACCACGAACTCGCCGTAGTCCTTCTCCAGCTCGCGCGCCCAGAGCTGCTTGCCATCGAGGTCGAAGGCCACGAGTGTGCCCGTGCCGAAGTAGAACCAGACGGTCGTGCCATCGGTGACTGGGGAGGGGCAGGCCATGTTATTGCCGCCCACGGGCGCCTTGCGGTCCTTGCCCACCGGCTTTTGCCACAACACCTTGCCTGTGGCCGCGTCGAGACAGAGCGCCAGCAGGTCCTTCGTGTCCCTGTCCACCGCGGTGACGAAGACACGGCTGCCCCCGCGACTTCGCTCGGGGCAGGCCCACACTGCCGGCGTGGCAGCGGAGGGACCGGGCAGGGGCGTCACCCAGGCGACATTCTTCTTCTCCCTGATGTCCCACGTCTCCGGCAGGCCGGTCTCGGTCGAGGAGCCGTTGAAGGCCGGCCCGCGCCACTGGGGCCAGTTGTCGCCCAGGGAGAGGCCGGGCGAAAGGCTCAGAAGCGCGACGCACGCGATGGCACGGTGGCTCAGCTTCATCGAGGTCCCTCTTTGGTTCCGATGGCCCAACAGCCTAGCACGGCCTGCCTATGATGCCGGGCGACGGACTGCGAGTCAAGCGTGTTCAGCGATTGGCGAACCCGTTGCTGGCCGTCACGGTGGGGGGGCACGCGACCCCGCTGGCTCGCCCGGCGCTTGTGGACCAGGCGGGATAGGGCGGAACTGCTGACCCCCTGTGGCGAGCGGCTGTAAGTCTTGCCGTGCCAACTGGATATGGAACGTCGTGCCAGTGGTTCAGGAGCGCAGGGAGGAGGTCGCTCCAGCGGTGCCTGAACCAGCGAAGTGCCGTATCGGCTCAGTGTTATGGCGACGGGCGCGACAGAGGACCAAGAGCGTGGAGAGGGAGTTGGCCCTCTGAGGTGCTAACGGGCTTCAAGGGGCGGTCAGGGCTTTGGGTGGACGCGGCGTCCGCCGAGGTAGGTGGCCTCGACGATGGTGTCCTTGAGGGCGTCGAGGGGACAGGTGAGGATGTCGCGGTCGAGGATGATGAAGTCGGCGAGCTTGCCGGGCTCCAGGGAGCCTTTGTGTTTCTCCTCGAATGTGAGCCGGGCGTTGTTGATGGTGTAGAGGCGGATGGCCTGCTCGCGGGTGATGCGCTGTTCTGGGTGGAGGGGCTGGTCGGTCCAGCGGGGCTGGCGGGTGAGGGCGGTCCAGATGCCGAGGAAGGGGTCGTAGGTGTTGAGGGAGCGTCGGCGGCCGAGCTTTTGCATGTGGTCGGAGCCGCCGCCGACGATGACGCCGCGCTCGAAGAGGGTCTTGTAGGGCTGGAAGAAGGCCAGGCGCTGGTCGCCGAAGTGCGCGCGGAGGGTGGCGCCGTCGTGCCACAGCCAGGCGGGCTGGAGGTCTGCGACGATGCCGAGAGCAGCCATCTTCTCGATGGCTTCGGGGCTCATGAAGTTGCAGTGGCTGATGCAGGGGCGGAGGTCGCGGACGTGGAGGTCGCGGTTGACCCGCTCGTAGGCGGCGATGAGGGCGTGGACGGCGCCGTCGCCGACGCTGTGAGCGGTGGGCTGGAGGCCGCTTTTCAGGGCGGCCGCGGCGATGCGGTAGAGGGGTTCGGGCTGGACGAAGAGCATGCCGCGGTATTGCGGGTCGGTGATGGCGTAGATCTTGCTCACGCCCCAGGGTTCGCGCATGTAAGCCGAGCCCGTGAGCATTCCGCCGTCGAGGTAAATCTTGATGCCGCGTAGCCAGAGGAGGTTGTCGTAGGCGTGTAGGGGGTGGCGTGCGGCGGCGGCGATGGCGGCCTCGATCTTCTCGATGGGTGCGTCGGCGTTGATGTGATAGCTGAGGAAGACGCGACAGGTGAGCTCGCCGCGCTCCTTGAGGCGCTGGTAGAGGGCGACGTCGCCGTCACCGGCGTCGCGGTCGGCCACGCTGGTGATGCCGACCTCGTTGTAGGCGGCGAGGAGGGCTTTGAGGCAGGCGCAGCGCTCGTCGAGGGTGGGCGACTTGCCAGTGGAGCGGGCTTTGACGAAGCGGGTGCAGCTCCGCAGGATGCCCGTCGGCTCGCCCGTGGCTGGGTCGCGCTCGATGTGGCCCGGCTTGCCGTCGGTGATCTGGAAGTTCCTGTCAATGCCGCTGAGCTTGAGGGCGAGGGAGTTGAGCGAGGCGTCGGGGCCGGTGCGGAACATCACGGGGTGGTTGGGCGCGGCGGAATCGAGCTCGGCCCGCGTGGGGAAGCGGCGGTCGCGCAGGCGCGTGACGAAGACCTGTTGGATGACGATCCATTGGCCGGGCGGGAGCGCGGCGGCGCGAGACTTGACGTAGGCCAAGACGTCGGCCACGCTCTCCATCTCTGGGACGGGGTGGTCGAACTCGTAGACGGCAGCTTCGGCGGGGTGGCTGTGGGAGTCGATCAGGCCGGGCAGCACCATCTTGCCCGCGAGGTCCACCAGCGTCGTCGTCGGCCCCGCGAGCTTCAGCACATCGGCGTTCGTGCCGACGGCGGCGATGCGCTCGCCATGGACCGCGATGGCCTCGGCGATGCGGAACTCGGCGTCCACCGTCACGATCTTGCCGTGGTGGAGGATGAGGTCGGGCGCTTGGGCCGCCGCTCGGGCGGGACGCAGGGCAGCGCACACGATGAGGGCGAGCACGATGCCTTCCGTGCGCACGGGGGATCTCCTCTTGGGCTTCCTTGACAGAGACGCGGCTCCAGTATACTCTGCAGATTAGCTGGGGGAAAGTCAAAGGGCTTGTCAGGGGAAGCGAGCATGACGCGGCGCTACGATGATGGGCTGAGCTTCTACGGTGGGATGAGCACCCAGCGGACGCTCCCCTTCGACAACCCCGAGGGCGTTCGCGCCGAGGCCAGGCGGCTGATGAGCGAGTGTGGGCGGGGCGGCGGCTACATTCTCGCCCCTGCCCACGACACCACTAGAGACGTGCCCCTCGAGAACATCGTGGCCCTCATCGAAACCTGCCTGGAGCAGCAGGGTTGACCCCGCCCTCCATAGGGCCTATGGGTGCTATAGGTCCTATCGGGCAAGGAAAGGAGCCTCGGATGAAAGAACTGGCGGTTTGGGCCTTTGCCGCGGGGCTGTGCGCGCTGGCGGCGGTGAGGGCGGCGGGGGGAGAGGTGCTCTACAACGGCATCGCGCTGCCCGAGCAATGGCCGCCAAAGTACGACCGCGCGCCCAATGAGCCAATGCCCGTGCCCTATCTGGCCAATCCCCCAGCGGTGATTCCCATTGACGTCGGACGCCAGCTCTTCGTGGACGACTTCCTGGTGCAGGAGACGACGCTCAAGAGGGTGTTCCACCGCGTGGAGTATTGCCCGGGGAACCCGCTGGTGAGGCCCGACCAGCCGTGGGAGACGAAGAACCGCGGCTGGTTCGCGGCGCCCTTCAGCGGCGGCGCCTGGTTCGACCCCCAGGACGGCCTGTTCAAGATGTGGTACTGCGGCGGCTACCTGGCAACCGTCTGCTACGCGACCAGCAGGGATGGCATCCGCTGGGAGAAGCCGAAGCTGGAGTTCCAGCCCGGCACCAACTTCCTCTTCGCGCCCGGCCTCGACCCCAAGAACCCCCGCCACGACACCACACTCGTGTGGCTCGACGGCGACGCGAAGGACCCGAAGGAACGCTTCAAGTACTTCGCCACGGAGAGCGACGGGAAGGGCTGGCAACTGGTGATGCGGGTGAGCGCCGACGGGCTCCGCTGGTCCGAGCCCGTGGCCTCGAGTCGCATCGGGGGCGACCGCACGACGGTCTTTTATAACCCTTTCCGCAAGGTGTGGGTGATCAGCGAGCGGATCAACTGGGGCGGCCGCGCACGCGCCTACACCGAGGACTCAGACCCCCGAGCCGCCGTCGCCAAGGCGCCCACCGCGCGCGTCAACTGGGTGTCGGGGGAGAAGGACGACCCACGCAACCCCAACAAGCAGTGGAGCGGCCTCGCTCCCCAGCTCTACAACCTCGATGCCACGCCCTACGAGAGCCTGATGCTCGGCCTCTTCGTCATCTGGCAGGGGCCGAACAATGCCGATTGCGGCAGGCTCTCCATCCAGAAACGCAACGAGGTCCTCCTCGGCTACTCCCGCGATGGCTTCCACTGGAGCCGTCCCGACCGCACCCGCTTCCTGGAGGTCAACGAGACCGAGGGCGCGTGGAACATGGGCAACGTGCAATCGGTCGGCGGCGGCTGCCTCGTCGTGGGCGACAGGCTGTTCTTCTACTTCAGCGGTCGCGCCAAGCCGAAGGGGCAGTGGGACGCCGATGCCGCGACTGGCCTGGCCTTCCTCCGCCGCGACGGCTTCGCCTCGATGGATGCCGACGAGCGGGGCGGGACCCTCACGACCCGCCCCGTGAGCTTCAAGGGCAGGCACCTCTTCGTCAACGTTGCTTGCCCGAAGGGCGAGCTTCGCGTCGAGGTGCTTGGCCCCGATGGAAAGCCCATTGCCCCCTTCACCGTCGAGAGCTGCGTGCCGCTCGCCTGCGACAAGACCCTGGCCGCCGTGAGCTGGAAGGGTGCGGCCGACATCTCAGCCCTGAGCGGCAAGCCAGTTCGCTTCCGCTTCCACCTCAAGGGCGGCGGTCTCTATGCCTTCTGGGTCAGCCCCGACGCGCGCGGCGCCAGCCACGGCTACGTGGCCGCCGGCGGGCCGGGCTTCAGTGGCCAGACGGACACCGTAGGGCGTCTCGCAGCGCCGTGATCGCGGCCTCGACGGTGGGGACGACGGTGACGAGGGCGAAGTCCTTTGGGCGGACGGGGAGGTGGGCGCCGTAGGCGTCAAGGACAGCGCGCCAGGCGGGGCCGACGCAGATGAGCGGGCGGGGCGAGACGGCGCCGGTCTGGATGAGGGTCCAGGCGAGGGAGAACTCGGTGAGGGTGCCGACGCTGCCCTTGAGGCAGATGTAGGCATCGCCGAGGGTGAGGAGGCGGCGCAGGCGCTCGAAGAAGTCGGGGGCCTTTCGCTCCTCTGTGATGTAGCGGTTGGCGGGCTTGGGGTCGAAGACGGCGTTGGTGATGCCGATGGCGGCGCCACCGGCCTCACGTGCGCCGCGGGCGGATGCCTCCATCGTGCCGCTGTAGCCGCCGTTGCAGATGGTGAAGCCGGCCTCGGCGAGGAGGCGGCCGAGGCGCCGCGCCTCCTCGTAGGGCTCGCTGCCCGGCTTCACGCCGCTCGCGCCGAACACCGTGACGACGTGGGGCATGGACTACTCCACGGTGAAGACGGCTTTGGCGGCGCCGGTGTTGCCGGCGTGGTCCTTGACGCGGACGACGATGGTGTGCTCGCCCTTGGGGAGTGCGGGCACCTTGAAGTCGAGGGCCTCGCCCTGGCCGTCGAAGATGCCGTCCACGGGCACTAGGCTTACCCACTGGCCGCCGTCAATGGAGTATTCGCCCTCGGCGAGGCCGGGGCCGGCGTCGCTCGCCTTGGCGGTGACGGCGAGGGAGCGGTCTTTGGCGACGCGGACGGCGAGGTCGGAGACGGTGGGGGGCGTGTTGTCCACGATGAACGCCTCCGTGGTCTTCTCGCCCTCCTGGGCCTGGTCGGGCGGGTTGGTGGGGGAGTCGCTGGCGACGACGCGGATGCGGAACGCGCCGTCGGGCACGGCGTGGGTGTCCCAGTCATACGTCGTGGCCGTGAGGCGGTCCTCGAGCTTTTTCCAGGTGGTCTCGTCCTCGCCGCGGAAGTAGAGGGTGTAGACGAGGTCGTCCTTGTTCGGGTCGCTGGCCTGCCAGGTGATGCGGACGAGGTCGGCGAAGGGTCCGCGAGGGGAGGGGGGCGGCTTTTCTGCGCCGGCCATCGAGGTCATTGGCGACGGTTGAGAGCCCACGGGCTGGCCGGGCTGTGGCTGGGGCATTGGGCGGCGGGGCTTGGGCACCTTGGCGACCTGCACCTGTGCGATCACCGGGCGGCGATTGCTCTGAGCGTAGGCCACGACCACCTCGTCGAGCACGGGCGTCGCGTCGGGTCGCGTGGTCTTGAGGGTGAGGCGGTACTGGATGAAGCGGGCGGGAGGGCTTGCGATGTGGTCGCCCTGCGCCCGCGAGAGTTCGGGCGACCAGGGGCTCCAGGTGTCGTCGGGTGTCGCCACGTTGCCCGAGCGGGTGGCCAGGGTGACGGTGGTGCCGCGGGGGGTGCGGGCGTCCCACGATACCACGCCCCAGCGGGAGAAGGCGCCGGCGTCGCGCACCTGGGAGACGAGGGTGCCGGTGGCGGCGTGGTCGGCGGCCATCTGGTAGACCTGGCCGGAGTTTGCGGTGGCTAGGTGGATGCGTCCCTCGACTAGGGCGAGGGCGGTGATCTGCGATTCGTGGAGGTTGGCCAGGCGCACGAGGCGGTTGTGCTCGATGGCGTAGAGGCGCCCGTCGTTGCCCGTGCCCGCGTAGAGCTGGCCGCCGTGCCACAGGAGCGAGTAGAAGGCGACGCCCGTGACGCCGACGACGCGGGTGACGTCGCCTTCGGGCGTCAGGCGGTAGATGGCGTTGCCGGCGCCGGGCCTGGTCTCGGAGGGGGCTGGGCTGGGCTGAGGGCTGGGCGCGGGGGCGGGCGAGGGGCCGCCGCCCGGCTCGCCGGGCGGCTCCTGCTCGGTCATGATCATCATCGTCCTGCCCATCGTGCGGATGGGCGATGGGGCGGGTGTGGTGGGCTGGACCGGGGTGGCGCGTGCGGCGCCTGCCGTGGCGAAGTAGAGGCGGCCTTGTGGGTCGAGGGCGAGCGCGCGGATGTCGCTCTCCTCGGCGTCGTAGGCCACGCGGCCCTGGCCCTGGGGGCTCACGTGGTAGAGCAGCCCGTCCTTGTCGCTGCCCGCGTAGAGCGAGCCGTCGGGTGCCAGGGCGAGGCTCAGCAGGTGGCGCGCGCCTGCGGCGAGCAGCGTCGCGGCCTTGCCCTTCGCCGTGAGTCTCAGGAGCTTGCCGTTCGGGCCGGTCGCGGCGTAAACCGTCCCGTCGGGGGCGATGGCGAGCGCCCAGACGTAGGGCTCGTCGACCTTGTGGAACGGCTCGGCCTTGCCGTCGGGCGCGATGCGGAAGATGGTGCCGGAGGGGGCAGCGGCGGCGAAGACCGCGCCGTCGGGCGCCACGGCGACGGCCAGAATCTCGATGTCGGTCTTGTTCGGCGAGGTGAAGAAGGTCTCGACCTTGCCTCCGCTGATGCGGAGGACTTTCGCCTGGGTGCCCGTGGCGGCGTAGAGGGCGCCCTTGGCGTCCGAGGCGAGCGCCCAGACGTGGGGCACGGCGTCCTTGAGCAGCGGCTTGAGGTCGGGCGCGAGGGCGACCTGGCCGAGCGCCAGGATGCTCACGCCCTTGGCGTCGCCGGCCTCGAAGTCGCTCTGACTCGTCTGCACCCACTTCTCCACCGGCACCGCCAACGCAGTGGCAACCAGCATGGCGCCCGCTACCAGCGGCCCCCACTTCTTCATGACCGGTCCCTTCTCTGAAATCTTCCTTGTCTGAAATCGGCAATCGGAGATCGGCAATTGGCAATCTATGGCGTTTGCCTCGGGCGGATGACGACCGAGAGCGCATGGTTGCCCGAGACGACGAAGGGGGTCTCGACGCTGGCAACGACCGACTTGCCTGTGACGCTCAGCCCGGTCGTCTTCGGCGAGGCGATGATGGTGAACATCGAGGCCGGGAGCGATGGCAGCTCGACGCTGCGGAGCGCCACGCCGCGGTCGGGGAGCTGCATGCGCAGGTAGAGGCGCCGCTGGGGCACCTGGAGCCTGAGCACCTCGATGAGCTGGTCGAGGTCGCGCGGCTGGTAGCGATGCGGCGCCTGCTGGCGGTCGAGGCGGTCGTGCATCCCCGCGTCGCACACCAGCACCTGGGCGGTGCCGGGCGGCAAGTCGTCGGGCAGCCGCAGCTCGAGGGGCTGGAGCACGGGTTCCTTCTTGTGGGGCCGGAGCGTGACGAGGGCGCGCAGGGTCTCGCCGGGGCGGTAGTCGTTGCGTTCCAGGCGCACGGCCTCGACGCGGGCCGTGGTCGCCTCGTCCGACACGCGCAGCTCGGCCGTCACCCGCTCGATGTCGGCCTTGCCGAACTCATTGTTGCACAAGGCATTGAGCGGGCCAACGACCTCGTCGAGCGCATCCGCAAGCGAGCGGCTGCTGGAGGCGCCGGAGTAGACGTTTTCGATGGTGATCGGCTGGCGCTTGGGCAGGTGAAGGGTGGCCTTGAAGGCCAGGGTGTTCTCGCGCGGCAGCTCGCCGCGCGTCGTGAGGGCGTTGAATAGGATGGCGCCGACGACGCGCGGCATGAGGCGCGGGTGGTCAATCACGCGGCAGCGATATGTCTCCTCGCCTTTCATGTCGGCCCGCACGAGGCGAGCCTCGACGGGCACCATTGGGGCCGGTTCGCCCAGCCGCCCCACCACCGCCGCCTGCATGTCCGCGGTCAATGCCCCCACCGTCTTCGCGGCGCTGGCCTGCTTGAACGACCGCATGGCGCTGGGGAAGCAGAAGTGCACCACCGCGGTCGCCATAGGCACCCTGACCCGTCCCTCGCCCAGCATCGGGTGGCCGAAGCCCAGGACAGTGTCGCCGATGACCTCGGTGCAGGTGCCGATGCCGCTCATCTCCACGTCGCCCTCGGCCATGCGGACGGCCAGCGCGGCGCCCGGCTCCAGCTTGATCTTCTCGGCATCCTCGCCCGTCCCCGCCCCGCCGCCCTGGACGGGCATGAAGCCCAACGGCTCCAGCTCCCTGCGCAGCAGCTCGAAGGCCGGCCCGCCGAGGCCGCTGACGTAGAGCGGCGTCTCAAGCCGATACAGCGTTGCCGTCCCGCCGGCGAAGCGCTCCCACGCCGGCGGCGAGGTGGTCAGCCGCACCTCGCTCAGCCTCCGCTGGCCCAGCTCCAGCGGGGCGTCGAGCTGCGCGCTCGGCGCGACCGCCGCGGGCGCCCTCCTCTCGGGCACCGGCGACTCCATCGCCGCGTGCATGTTCTCGAACGGCGTCAGCCCGCAGATAGGCTCCTTGGGGAACGACCAGCCGTAGGCCACGGCGCCCGCGAGCTTGTGGTCGGCGCCCACCCTCAGGTAGACCGGGCTGCCGCTCATTCCCGCGATGATCCCCGTCTTCTCCAGCCCAGCACCGCTCATTCGGCAGATCACGATGTCCTGCTTGGGCATCGAGTTCCTCAGCACCCCCAGCACCTCGACCTCGAAGCGCTCGACCTTGCTGCCCTGGAAGACCGACAGCCCGTAGCCCGTCATCCCGCGCCTGATGGCGTTGGCCGGCAGATACTTCGCGGGCAACCCGCCTCCCTGGGCCGCGGCGGCGAACAAGAACACCACAGCGAACGCACGGTGCATCGGCGGCTCCTGAGAGTCCGAGGATTGGCCAGCTTCGGCGTATCATAGGTTCACTCCGGCATGGAGTCAAGCGCTGATCTGCTCCAATTGTCCTCGTCCTCGTCCCTCGTCCCTCGGCCCTCGGCCCTCGGCCTCGTCCTTCGTCCTCGCTGTCGTCCCCTATCCTCGCATTGGCCCCTCGCCCCTTGCACCTCGTCCCAGGTCTTGCCTCTCCCCTGCCACAGGCTCCGACCCTCCCCCTCCCCCCTCCCTGAGAGGGAGGGGGGTTGTTCTGACCCCTCTCCCTTGCAGGGAGAGGGCAGGGAGAGGGTTGGGCGCTCTGGGTGGAGCGGGCGCTCGACCCTCCCCCTTCCCCTCCATGAGAGGGAGGGGGGTTGTTCTGACCCCTCTCCCTTGCAGGGAGAGGGCAGGGAGAGGGTTGGGCGCTGTGGGTGGAGCGGGCGCTCGACCCTCCCCCTACCCCCTCCCTGGGAGGGAGGGGGGTTGGTCTGACCCCTCTCCCTTCCAGGGAGAGGGTAGGGAGAGGGTGGGACCTCGAGCCGAGGTTGACCCTTCCCTGGTGCCGACAACCGCATGTCAGTGCCGGTGTAACGCGGTAAACTGGCAGGGCGCGACCCCGGAAGATGACACGCACGCGGAGGCGATATTGTCCTTGACTTACCAGGGAGGGCGGCTATAATGGGTGGAAGAGCGGATGCGTTCGGCGAGCACAACCCCGGGCATCGTGCTGGAGGACGGCGCGGGTCTGGGAAGCTGTGAGGCACAATAGAGTTGTCCCTGCATGACCGGTGGCCCTGGTCGCCGTGCCCCGAGCGATAACGCGGAGGCTGTCGCTCAGCGACCACGCCGCTGTGACGAGCTAAATCGAAGGGGGCTGTGAACTTTCGTGGGGTCGCGCACTGGACAACCTGGAGACGCGTGGGGCGTCTTAGGCCAGACGGCACGCGATAGTCGGGCGGCCTTTACGGCCCGGCGAGCGGCCCGGCGCCAGGGTGGTCGGTGGGGCGGGTCCTGTGGAGGTTCACGCGGCTTCCTCGAGGCAATGGGGCGCCGCGCCGTGTAGGTCGCTGCAACTCTAGAACCTGCCGTCGCTTGCTCGCCGCTGACGCGGCCCGACGCGTGCCGCTTCCCTTCCCGTCAGTCCCCCAGAGTGTATACATGGGGCGAGCGCCTGCGGGCGCCCGTTCGGACGCCTGCCCCTACCCCGCGCCCGAACGGAGAGGCATAGAGAGGTGGTCCCGTGAGCGGACCCTTGATTGCCATCGTGGTTGGCATCGTGTGCTTGGGAGTTGGCTATGGTGCGAGCTGGCTCGTCGCCTATGTGCGCAAGCGCAGCGCGCAGGGCGAGGCGCAGCGCATCGTCGCTGTCGCGCGCCAGGAGGCCGAGGAGATCCACCGCAAGGCGGAGGCTGATGCCAGAGGCGTCCTGCTGCGCCAGCGGGAGGAGTTCGAGACCGAGACGCGCGAGGCCCGCACCGAGCTCAAGCTGCTCGAGAAGCGGCTGGTCAAGCGCGAGGACGCCCTCGAGCGCAAGGCCGAGATGCTTGCCAAGCGGGAGAAGTACATCGAGGGCCTCGAGCGCGAGCTGGCGGCACGCCAGGAGAGCGTCGTGGCCAAGGAGAAGGAGCTGAACGAGGTCCTCGAGAAGCAAAAGGAGGCCCTCTACCGTATCTCCGGGCTGAGTCCGCAGGACGCGCGCGCCCAGCTCTTCGAGCGGCTCGAGCGCGACTTCGAGCGCGATGCCGCCCTGCTGCTCGACCGCAAGGTGGAGGAGGCCAAGGAGACGGCCGATCAGAAGGCCCGCGAGATCGTCGCCACGGCCATCCAGCGCTGCGCCGTCGAGCACACCACTGAGAGCGTCGTCTCCACCATTGACCTGCCCAGCGACGAGATGAAGGGCCGCATCATCGGGCGCGAGGGGCGCAACATCCGAGCCTTCGAGAAGGCGACTGGGGTGGACGTGATCGTGGACGACACGCCCGGCGTGGTCGTGCTCTCGGCCTTCGACAGCGTGCGCCGCGAGATGGCCCGCCGCGCGATGGAGGAGCTGGTGGCCGACGGACGCATCCACCCATCCCGCATCGAGGAGGTCATCGAGCGGGCCAAGCGCAAGACAGAGGAGACCATCCTCCAGGTCGGCAAGCAGGTGCTCTTCGACATGGGCGTCCACACCAGCAACCAGAAGCTCGCCTACCTGCTTGGCCGATTGAAGTACCGCACGAGCTACGGGCAAAACGTTCTCCAGCACTCCATCGAGGTGGCCCACCTGTGCGCCATCATGGCGGGCGAGCTGCGGCTCGACACCTCGCTGGCCAAGCGCATCGGCCTTCTGCACGACATCGGGAAGGCCGTGGACCACGAGCTGGAGGGCGGCCACCCCGAGATCGGCGCGCTCCTGGGCAAGCGGTTGGATGAGGACGGCATCGTGGTCAACGCCATCGCGGCCCACCACGAGGGCGAGCCGCCGCAGACCATCTACGCTGTCCTGGTGCAAGCCGCCGACGCGATCTCGGCCTCGCGGCCCGGCGCGCGGCGCGAGACCCTCGAAAAGTACATCAAGCGCCTCGAGCGGCTCGAAGACGTCGCCAGCTCCTTCGAGGGGGTAGAGACGGCCTACGCCATCCAGGCCGGGCGCGAGGTGCGCGTCATCGTCAAGAGCGACAAGGTGGACGACAAGATGGCCACCAAGCTGGCGCGCGACATCGCCAAGGAGATCGAGCAAGAGCTCGACTACCCCGGCGAAATCCGTGTCACCGTGATCCGCGAGACCCGCGCCGTCGAGTACGCGCGCTGAACGGGGGCTTCATCCGGCTGTCCCTGCATCCGAAAGGCGTCTCATTGACAATCCAGGTACTGGTCATTGGCGACGTTGTGGGGCGGCCGGGGCGCCAGTTCCTCCGCGAGCATCTTCGCCGCATCGTGGCCAGGGAGGGCGCCGACCTCGTCATCGCCAACGGCGAGAACGCTGCGGGGGGCCTGGGGATCACGCGCGCGGTTGCCGCCGAGCTCCACGCCGCCGGCGTCCACGTCATCACCACCGGCGACCACGTCTGGCGACGCCGCGACATCGCCCAAGCCCTCACCGAGGACCCGCGCCTGCTGCGGCCCCAGAACTATCCTGCCGGCGCACCAGGGGCGGGGACCGTCACCGTCACAACCGCCGCCGGCGTGCCAGTGAGGGTCATCAACCTCGTCGGGCGCGTCTACCTGGAGCCTGTGGACTGCCCCTTCGAGTGCGTGGAGCGCATCCTGGAGCGCGCCCCCGGCCCGCCGGTGACGATTGTGGATTTCCACGCCGAGGCGACCTCGGAGAAGGGGGCCATGGGCTGGTTCCTCGACGGTCGCGTGAGCGCCGTCCTGGGCACCCACAGCCACGTTCAGACAGCCGACGAGCGTATCCTGGAACACGGCACGGCGTTCATCACCGACATCGGGATGGTGGGGGCGGCGCGCTCGATCCTCGGGCGCCGCGTGGAGCAAGTGATCGAGCGGCTGCGCACGCGGCTCTATGTGCCGATGGAGGTCGCCAGCGGCGCTGTGTTGATGTGCGGGGCAATGGTCGCGGTGGACCCCGACACCGGGCGCGCCGTCGGCATCCGCCGGATTGCGGAGACCTAGCGGTGGACCAGGCGCCCGGCGAAGAAATCCTCACGGTCTCCGAGCTGACCCATCGCATCCGCCGCTCGCTGGAGGACGGCTTCCCCCGCGTGTGCGTCGTCGGTGAGCTCTCCAACCTGCGCCGCCCGGCCTCGGGCCACGTCTACCTTACCCTCAAGGACGCCGGGGCGCAGCTCTCGGCGGTCCTCTGGCGCACCACGGCCGCGCGGCTGCGCTTCAACCTCGAGGATGGCCTGGAGGTCATCGCCACCGGCGAGCTGACCGTCTACGAGCCGCGGGGCGCTTATCAGCTCGTCATCTCCTCGCTCAAGCCCAAGGGGCTGGGGGCGCTCCAGCTAGCCTTTCTCCAATTGCGCGACAAGCTCGAGAAGGAGGGCCTCTTCCGCCCCGAGCACAAGCGGCCGCTGCCGCTCGTGCCCGCGTGCATCGGCATCGTGACCTCGCCCACCGGCGCGGCCATTCACGACATCCTGACCGTCCTCGCCAGGCGGTTTCCGCGCGCCCATCTGGTCCTCCGCCCCGTGCGGGTGCAGGGCGCGGGAGCGGCGGAGGAGATCGCCCAGGCCATCGCCGACTTCAACGAATGGGGCGGGGCCGACGTCCTCATCGTCGGACGCGGTGGCGGGAGCCTGGAGGACCTCTGGGCCTTCAACGAGGAGGTCGTCGCCCGCGCCATCTACGCCTCGAAGATCCCCATCATCTGCGCCGTGGGCCACGAGATTGACGTGACCATCGCCGACTTCGTGGCCGACCGCCGCGCGCTCACCCCGACCGAGGCCGCCGAAATCGTCCTCCCGAAGCTCGACGACCTGCTCGACACCCTGGCCGGCCTGCGCGAGCGCATGGCGGCGGCGCTGCGCGGGCAGGTGAACGTGGCACGCGCGGCCCTGGAGCGCCTGCGCGGCAGCTATGCGTTCCGCGCTCCCCTGGAGATGGTCCGCCTCCACGAGCAGCGGCTGGACGACCTGGCCAACGCCATGGCCCTCAGCGCGCGTCGGCGGCTCGAGTCCTGCCGCGAGCGCCTGGCCAGCGCGGGGGGCCGTCTCAACGCCCTCAGCCCCCTGGCCGTCCTCCAGCGTGGCTACAGCATCACCCGCTCAGCCGCCACAAGGCGAATCATCCGCAGCGCGAGAGACGTGCAGCCCGGCGAGACCATCGAGAGCATCCTTCACGAGGGGCGCATCATCTCGCGCGTCGAGCCGGGCGCCTGGCCGCCCGCGCCCGAGGCCGAATCATGACCCCAGGAGCGTCACATGGCTAAGCGCCTCTCCTTTGAGAAGAGCCTCGAGACCCTCGAGAAGATCGTAGCGGAGCTCGAGAGCGGCAGGCTGACCCTCGACGAGGCCCTCGAGCGCTACGAGCTGGGCATGGCCGCCTACAAGGAGTGCATGGAGGTGCTCGCGGCCGCTGAGCGGCGCATCGAGGTGCTCCTCAAGCGCGACGGAGGGACGTTCGAGACCAAGCCGCTCAAACTCGCGGGCTCAGCCGAGGGCGAGCCTGGGCCGGCGCCGCGCGATGAGACGGAAGGAGCGGACGGCTCGTGATGACCGACCCTCTGGCCGCCTACATCGCTGCTCAGCACCCTATTGTCGAGGCAGCCCTCGACCGCTGCCTGCCCCGGCCCGAAGGTCCTGCGAGCCGCCTGGCCGAGGCCATGCGATACAGCGTCTTCGCGGGCGGAAAGCGCCTCAGACCCGTCCTGGTGCTCCTCGCCGCCGAGCTGTGCGGGGGGCCGCGCGAGGCGGCCATTCGCCCCGCCTGCGCCGTGGAGCTTCTCCACACCTACTCCCTGATTCACGACGACCTGCCGGCGATGGACGACGACGACTTCCGGCGCGGCCGGCCGTCGTGCCACAAGGCATTCGGCGAGGCAGCGGCCATCCTCGCGGGCGACGCACTCCTCACCCTGGCCTTCGAGGTCATCGTGCAGCCGCCCTGCGAGCGGCTGGCCGCCGCGCTCGTGGGCGAGCTGGCCCGTGCCGCGGGCGCCTGTGGAATGGTCGCGGGCCAGATGGCCGACATGGCCTTTCAGGGCGCCAAGCCCACTGCGGAAGCCGTGGCGTTCATCCATCGTCATAAGACCGCCGCCCTGCTGGGCGCGTGCGCCAGACTGGGCGCAATCGTGGCCGATGCGGGGCCGGAGACGGTGGGGCGCCTGGGGCGCTTCGGGGAACTCCTCGGCCTGGCCTTCCAGGTCGCCGACGACGCCCTCGACATCGAGGCCACCAGCGAGCAGCTCGGCAAGACGGCCGGCAAGGATGCCTCCGACGGCAAGGTCACATATCCCGCGGTCTTCGGCCTCGCAGAGTCGCGGCGCCGCGCCCAGCAGCTCGTGGAGCAGGCCCTGGCGGAGCTGGCGCCCTTTGGCCCGCGCGCTGACCTTCTCCGAGACCTCGCCCACTACGTCGTGGCCAGGAAGGCGTGAAAGCATGGCCCAGGTTCTGGAGCGTCTGGTCGGCATCACGTTTGACCCTCCCCCTACCCCCTCCCTGAGAGGGAGGGGGGTTGGACCCCGCTCCCTCCTAGGGGAGAGGGAGGGGGGTCGGACCCCGCTCCCTCGTGGGGGAGAGTGAGGGGGGGGCGGACCCCTCCGCCCCGTAGGGGAGACGGAGAGGGGCGAACCCCTTTTCCTCGTAGGGGAGGGGAGGGGTCGGACCCCTCTCCCTCGTAGGGAGAGGGTAGGGAGAGGGTCGGCCCCTTGAGCTATGTGGCGGCTCACCAGTGTGAGCGGCCACACTCAGTGCTCAGTGGGCCTTGCACAAGGTGGGAGAAAGTGGTAAGAAGACAAGTGGCCGCAGCGGGGCCTTGGCGGTGCGGCCCGACGGGTGCCTAAACGGAATGATCCTGGAGCGAATCAACGGCCCGCAGGACCTCAGGGCGCTGAGCCAGGACGAGCTGGCGCAGTTGGCGCGCGAGCTGCGCGAGGAGATCAGCCGCGTCGTCGCCGTCAACGGCGGCCACCTGGCCTCCAACCTCGGCACTGTGGAGCTGACGATCGCGCTGCACCGCTGCTTCGACTTCAGCCGCGATGCGCTGGTGTGGGACGTCGGCCACCAGGCCTACGCCCACAAGCTGCTCACCGGCCGCCGAGGGGCCTTCCACACTCTGCGGACCCAGGGCGGCCTGAGCGGATTCCCCTGCAAGGACGAGAGCTGCTACGACCTCTTTACCACCGGGCACGCTGGGACGGCGGTCTCGTCAGCCATCGGCCTGGTGTGCGCCGACGCGCTCGACGGCCGTCGGCGCCGGGTCGTGGTCGTGGTGGGCGACGGGTCGCTCACCAACGGCGTGACCCTCGAGGCGCTCAACCACGCCGGCGCCCTCGGCAAGGACCTCCTGGTCATCCTCAACGACAACAGGATGTCGATCAGCAAGACCGTCGGCGGCATTTCGCAGTACCTCGACCGGTTCCGCTCAGCGCCGTTCTACAACCGGGCCAAGCAGCAGATAAGGCGCTTCGTGAGCCGTCTGCCCCGCGTTGGCGTGGCGGCAGAGGCTGCCCTTGGCCAACTCAAGGAGGGCATCAAGGTCGCCGTCGGTTCCGAGACCCTCTTCGACCAGATCGGGTTCCGCACATTTGGCCCGGTGGACGGCCACCGGCTCGACGACCTCATCGAGAGCCTCGAGGCGCTGCGCGACCTGTCCGGCCCCATCCTCCTCCACGTGGTCACCCAGAAGGGCCACGGCCACGCCCAGGCGGTCAGCGACCCCTCGCGCTATCACAGCTCGGCCCCGGCCCCGCCCCCCAGCGAAGTCGAGCCGAGCAACGGCGCGCCGACACCAACGTACACCGCGGTCTTTGCTCGAACCCTATGCCGCCTCGCGGCCGAACGTGCGAACCTCGTGGCCATCACCGCGGCAATGGAGGACGGCACGGGACTGGCTGAGTTCGCGCGCGCCTTCCCCGAGCGGTTCTTTGACGTCGGCATCTGTGAGGAGCACGCCGTGGCCTTCGCCGGTGGCCTCGCCGCCGCTGGCAAGAGGCCAGTCGTGGCCATCTACTCCACCTTCTTCCAGCGCGCCTATGATCAGGTCTTCCACGACCTGTGCCTCCAGAAGGCAGGCGCCATCCTTTGCATGGACCGAGCCGGACTGGTGGGCACCGACGGCCCGACCCATCACGGCGCCTTCGACATCGCCTTTCTGCGGCACCTGCCCGGGATGATCCTGGCCGCGCCGAAGGACGGCGCGGAGCTGGATGCAATGCTAGAGAGCGCCGCGAAGTCGAAGGGCCTCTGGGCCATCCGCTTTCCGAAGGGCCACGTGCCCAGCCTCCGGTGGCCCCGAAGCGACCCGATCGTGGTGGGCCGAGGCGAACTCCTGAGCGACGGCGCGGACGTCGCGCTTGTGGCCTATGGCTCAATGGTCGGCCCCGCGTGGGAGGCCGCCGAGCTGCTGGCCCAACGCGGCATTGGGGCCGCGGTCGTCAACGCCCGCTTCGCCAAGCCAGTGGACGTTGACCTCCTGGCTCCGCTCGCCGCGCGGGTGCCCCTGCTCGTGACCTTGGAAGAGCACGCCGTCCAGGGCGGCTTCGGCTCCGCCGTGCTGGAGGCCCTGGCGGCGGCCGGCGCGCTCCGATGCCGCGTGGAGCAACTGGGCATCCCTGACCGCTTCGTCGAGCACGGGCCGCGGCAGGCCCTGCTGGAGGGCTTGGGCCTGAGCGCGGCCGGGATAGCGCGGCGGGTGGGGGAGGCGCTGGCCGAGTGTGCGGCGGCGCCCCGCCTGGGCGAGGAGGTCGGCTCGGGACTGGTGGGGGTGCGATGGGACAGGCGCTGAGGCGAATCATCCTGAGCGGGGACGCCCGGAAGCCGGCCGTTGAGGCCGCGGTGGCCGACCTGCTGCCGTGGCTGCGGCAGCGGGCCGAGGTTGTCGCCACCGATCTGGCGATGGACAGGGAGCTGGAACACGTCGAGGCCGACCTCGCGGTCATCCTCGGGGGCGACGGCGCGATCCTCTCGGTCGCGCGCCGCCTGGGGCGAAACCAGATCCCTGCCATCGGGGTGAACCTCGGGAAGTTCGGCTTCCTGGCCGAGGTCTCCCCCGATCAGTTCCGCGAGCGCTTCGACGACATCTTGGCGGGCCGCTACCGCCTTTCGTCGCGGATGCGCCTCGCGTGCGCCCTGTGGCGCGGCGGCCGCGTGGCCGCCGAGCACACCGCCCTCAACGACGTGGTCGTCTCGCGCGGCGCACTGTCGCGCCTCGTGGCCATCGGACTCGTGGTTGACGGAATGCGAACGACGACCTACAATGGAGACGGCGTCATCGTCTCGACCCCCACGGGCTCGACGGCTCACTCGCTGTCGGCCGGGGGCCCGGTGGTTGACCCCGAGCTGGCCGCAATGGTCGTCACGCCCATCTGTCCCCACACCTTGACCAACCGGCCGGTCGTGCTGCCGGGCCACCGGACGATCGAGCTGCACGCCGAGGCGACCCCCGTAGACGTTGGCCTGACCGTTGACGGCCAGGTCTATCAGCAGATTGCCGCGGGAGACCACGTGATCGTGCGGCGGGCGGCCAGCGACCTGAAGCTCATTGACCTTGGACTTCGGACCTACTATGACACGCTCCGCGAAAAGCTCCACTGGAGCGGTAGCGCGCTCCACGGTCACTGTTGAGATTGACCACCGCCTGTGCAAGGGGTGCGGCCTGTGTGTGGCCTTTTGCCGGGAACGCGGCATCACGCTCTCGGCGACGCCCAACAGCCGCGGTGTCTACCCCGCACAGATCGCGCGAGGCGTGGTGTGCTGCGCGTGCCGCGCCTGCGTCCTGATATGCCCGGAGGCCGCCATCCGAATCGTGCGTGGCTGAGCAAGTGTCGGCGCGCCACGCGCCGCCCGGGGTGGAACCATGGCGCCATACTCGTCGCGCTATGCAATTGTGGCCGACATCCACTCAAACCTTGCCGCGCTCAAGGCCGTGCTCGAGGCCATCTCTCGTGAAGACGTCGCCTCGGTCATCTGCCTCGGCGACATCGTGGGTTACGGCCCCAGCCCCTGCGAGGCCATCGCCGCGCTTCGCACCGTCAGACTCCACTGCATCCGTGGCAACCACGACCGCTACGCCCTCGGCGAAAACACCGACAACATCCGAACCGCCACGGCCGAGGCCGTGGACTACACCCGCCGCGCCCTCGGTCCCGCCGAGAAGAGGTTCCTCGAGGAACTCGCCGACACCCAGCTCTTCGACGACCGCATCCTCCTCGTCCACGGTTCGCCCCGAGAGAGAGACGAGTACATCCTCACCATCGAGGGCGCCACGGCCAACTACCGCTACTTCCGCTCCCAATACGCAGGCGTCTACCTGTGCTTCTTCGGCCACACCCATATCCCCACAGTGGTCGGCGAGGGCAAAGTCGTGCACGACATGTCACCAGGACACGTCCTCAAGCTCAAGCCCCTCGCGCCCTATCTCATCAACCCCGGCAGCGTGGGCCAGCCCCGGGACGGCAACCCAGACGCCGCCTATGCCATCCTGGACATGGCGGAGCGCTCTGTGACCTTCAAGCGTGTGGCGTACGATGTTGAGGACACGCGCCGGCGCGTGGCGCAGGCCGGCCTCCAGCGCCACCTCGGCGACCGGCTCGCCGTGGGGCGTTGAGCGGCGCCCCGCTGGGCCCTAGACGGAACGACTGGCATGGCGCAAAAGCTCCTGATGGCCGGAAACGAAGCGGCGGGCGAAGGGGCGATCCAGGCCGGCTGCGACGCCTACTTCGGCTACCCCATCACCCCCCAGAACGAGTTCACCGCCTACATGGCCCGCCGCATGCCCGAGCTGGGGCGCGTCTTCATCCAGGCCGAGAGCGAGCTGGCCGCCATCAGCATGGTCTACGGGGCCAGCGCCGCCGGTAAGCGCGCCATGACCTCCTCGTCGAGCCCGGGGGTGAGCCTGAAGCAAGAGGGCATCTCCTACATCGCCGGCTCCCAGCTCCCCGCCGTCGTCGTCAATGTCCAGCGCGGCGGCCCCGGCCTCGGCAACATCGGCCCATCCCAGGGCGACTACTGGCAGGCCACCCGCGGCGGCGGCCACGGCGACTACCGCAGCATCGTCCTCGCACCAGCCAGCGTCCAGGAAATGTTCGACCTCACCGCTCTGGCCTTCGACCTGGCGGACCGCTATCGCATGTGCGCCATCATTCTGGCCGACGCCTACCTGGGGCAGATGATGGAGCCGCTTGTGATGCCCGACAAGCCCTTTCCGCCCCCACCGCCCAAGCCCTGGGCGCTCACCGGCTGCGAGGGCAGGGCGCCAAACATCGTCCGCTCACTCTATCTCGGCGACGGGGAGCTCGAGGAACACAACTACAAGCTCTTCGAGACCTATCGCCAGGTCGAACGGGACGAGGCCCGCTGGCAGGCAGTCGCGGCCGACGATGCGGAAGTCGTGCTCGTGGCCTACGGGATATGCGCGCGCGTGTGCCACGCGGCGGTCGCCCGCGCCCGTGCGCGCGGCCAGCGCCTCGGCCTGCTTCGCCCCATCACCGTCTGGCCGTTTCCCGTGCAGGCGCTCCGCGCGGCCGCCGGCCACGCGAAAGCCTTCCTCGCCGTCGAGATGAGCATGGGGCAGATGGTGGAAGACGTGCGCCTGGCCCTCGACGGGCAGCGCCAGGTCGCCCTCATCGGGCGGCCGGCCTACCTGCCCGAGGTGGATGAGGTCCTGGAGTGCGCCAGCGCCCTCCTGGCCAGCCGCCCAGGATGACCCGACGCGAAAGGAGGCCGGGGCAACCCCCGGACGGCGCCCATGAAGGTCCTCTACGAGCGGCCTGAGACGCTTCAGCCCTGCCTGACCCACTACTGCCCCGGCTGCGGGCACGGCATCATTCACCGCATCCTCGCCGAGGTGATTGACGAGTTGGGGGTCCGCGAGCGCACGGTGGGCGCGGCGCCGGTCGGCTGCGCCGTCCTCGCCCACCAGTACCTCAAGGTGGACATGTGCGAGCCGGCCCACGGGCGCACGGCCGCCGTCATCGCCGCCATCAAGCGCGTGCGGCCAGAGTGCACCGTCTTCTCCTACCAGGGCGACGGCGACCTCGCAGCCATCGGCATGGCCGAGACCGTCCACGCCGCCAACCGCGGCGACCCGATCACCGTGATCTTCGTGAACAACGCCACCTACGGGATGACTGGCGGCCAGATGGCCCCGACGACCCTCCTGGGGCAGCGTACGATGACGACCCCGCTGGGCCGCGAGGCCGGCCATCACGGGCATCCGATCCGCGTGTGCGAGCTCCTGGCCACGCTCGACGGCCCGGGCTACATCGAGCGTGTCGCGGTGTCGAGCCCAGACCGCGTCCGCCAGGCCGCCCGCGCTCTCCGCAAGGCTTTCGTCACCCAGATCGAGCACAACGCCTATGCGCTGGTCGAGATCCTCTCGCCATGCCCCTCCCAATGGCACATGGGACCCCTGGAGGCCCTGCGCTTCGTGGAGGAGGAGATGACCAAGGTCTTCCCCCTGGGCGTGTTCCGCGACTGGGAGTCGAGCCCAACATGACCGATTCCACCACCCCCATCCCACCCGCGCCGACCGCCAGCCCTCTCCTCGAGCGCGTCATCGTGGCCGGCTTCGGCGGCCAGGGCATCATCTTCTTCGGCAAGCTCCTGGCCCAGGCGGCGATGGACCAGGGGCTGAGCGTCGCCTACCTGCCCGCCTACGGACCGGAGGTGCGCGGCGGCAGGGCCAACTGCTACGTTGTCATCTCGTCCGATCCGATCCTGTGCCCGGTCGTGCTCCGGCCCGACAGCCTGGTGGTCATGAACCAGCTTTCCTGGGACTACTACGCGCGTTCCCTGGGACCGGAAGGACTCGCCGTGCTCAATGCGACGATGGTGGCGGGGGAAGCTCTGGAGCCTGCGCAACGGGTGGTCCGCGTCCCCGCCACCCAGATCGCAACCGAGCTCGGAGAGGTCCGCGCCACCAACATGGTCATGCTCGGGGCCTACAACCACCTGCGGCGCATCGTGCCACTCGACAGGTTGCTCGAGGACCTCCGGGCCGCCCTTGGCAAGTCCAAGGCCGCCCTCTTCGAGCTCAACCGGGCGGCCATCTCCAGGGGTATCGAAGCTGTTGCCGGCCAGTAGGCCGGTCCTACGGTGTCGCTCTGGACCCGCTCGCGTGAAGATCCTCTACCTGGACCATGCCGCGGAGCTTGGCGGGGCCGAGGTCAGCCTCCTCGGGCTCCTGCGGACCCTCGACCGCACTCGCTTCGCCCCCGCGCTGGCCTGCCCGCCAGGCACGTTGCGCCAGCGAGCCCAGGCGCTCGGCGTCACGGTGCTCGACCTCTCCACCGAGCGGCTGCTGAAGAACCTCACCCCGTGGGGCCTGTGGCTGCGCCTGCGCCGAGGCAGCGCCGCCGTGGAGCGAGCCGCCCGAGAGAGGGCGTCCGACGCCTTGCACGCAAACACCCTGCGCGTGGCTGTGCTCGCGGCGCGCGTGGCCAGACGCCTGCGCCTGCCCCTCATCTGGCACGTGCGCGACCGAGTCACGCCCGAATGGGTGCGGCGCCGGCTCCTGCGGCGCTGCGACATTGCCATTGCCCCCTCGCGCTTCATCGCCAACAGCTTGGGCGCCCAGCCGAAGATCCGCGTAGTGCCCAACGGCATTGACCCGGCCGACGTGCCGCCCGAGGAGGCCGTCACAGCCTTCCGTCAGGAGCTCGGCATCCCGACTGATGCCTCGCTCGTGGGGTGCATGGGGCGGCTGCACCGCTGGAAGGGGCAGCACTACTTCCTCGACGTGGCGGCGCGCCTTGCGAGGGAGCTGGGCAACGTGACTTTTCTAGTCGTCGGCGCGCCCCTGCACGCGGCCCCCGGGGACACCTATGCCGCTGAGCTGGCAGACACGACGCGGCGCCTCGGTCTCGAGGGGCGAGTGAGGTTCCTCGGCCACAGAGCGGACCCACTCGTCGCCCTGAGCGCAATGGACGTGGTGGTCAACTGCTCGCGCGACGAGCCATTTGGCCGCGTCCTCATCGAGGCGATGGCCTGCCGGCGGCCGGTCGTTGCCTTCCGCTCGGGAGCGGTCCCAGAGATTGTCGAGGACAGCAGCACCGGCTTCCTCGTGCCCTTCGGCGACACCGCGAGCATGGCCGAGGCGGTGGCGGCCCTCGTGCGGAACCGCACCCGCGCCGAGGCCTATGGGGAGGCGGGCCGACAGCGCGTGGCGACCCGTTTCACCCTCGCCGCCTCCACGCGCGCCGTGGAGGCCATCTACGCGGAGCTTGCCGCAGGCAGGGGGGCGGCGCCTTGACGACCCCCACCACGCCCGCCGCGGCAAGCCCCAGGCGCGGGACGGCCCTGCCCCTGGTCCTTCTCGGCGCGAGCTGCCTGGGCATCCTCTGGCTCGTCCACGCGCAGCCCGTCATCGGCGTCTCCAGCCAGTACTTCTACCCCTACCGCCCATCGCCGCCGTGGGGCGCGTTGCCGACCCTCCTTCTGCTGGGGCTGCCACTGGTTGTCGGGGTTGCCGTGGCGCTGATGAGGCCGGAGCTCGCCCTCCGTCGCCAACGGCTCCTCATCGCTGCAATCATTCTCGGCAGCGTGCTGCTGCGCCTGGGCACGGCCTACGCGCCGAAGCACTTTCCCGGCGTGGAGCTCGCCTGGCCCTTCCTGTGGAAGAACACCGAAGGCGCCTATGCCAGCGAGGTGCGGGCCGCCACGCCCCTGGCGCCCTTCCTCGCGAGTTACGCGGAGCGCCTGGCCGGCAGCGCCAGCGGCCGAACCCCCCACCGCGTCCACCTCGACACTCATCCGCCGGGCATCATCGTGTGCCTGGTGGGGCTGGAGCGATTCTACGACGCCTTCCCATCGCTGGCGCGCTCGGTGGAGGGCTGGGCGTTCCGACGGCTCCCATCCGTGGCCATTCTGGACCGCCGCGGGGCCTTCTCGCTGCGGCATCCAATCGCTGTGTCGCTCACGGCGGCCCACCTGGCCGTTCTCCTCGCGTCGTTGGCCCCCCTCTTTGGCTTCCTTGCGGTGCGCCGCTTCTGGGCCACGCCCACGGCCCTGGTGGCCGCGGGCCTCTTGGCCGTCATCCCAGGCGCCCACTTTTTCAACCCATCCCTCGACCAGGTGTACCCCACGCTCACCATGCTCCTGTGCTGGCTGGCGGCGCGGGCCATCGAGCCGCGCGATTGGGTCTGGGGCGCGGCCCTTGGCCTGGCTCTCTATGGGGCCACGTTCCTTCACGTCGCCTATGCCTTGGTGCCCCTCGTCTTGGCCGCCGGCGCTGTTATCGCGTGGAGAGCCGATTGCCCGCAGCGAAGCGCGGGCGAGCTGCTGGCCGCTCACTGGCGCGCCGTGGCCGCCGCGGGGCTTGCCTTCCTGGCGGCCTCGCTCGCTCTCCGGCTCGCGTTCGGCTACCCGACGTTTCGCGTGATGTGGCTGTGCTTTCAGAACAACCGCATCTTCTACGAGGGCTGGGGGCGCACCTATTGGCCCTGGGTCGCGGTCACGTGGCTCGAGGCCGCCGTGGCCCTGGGCTTCGGCGTGCTCCTGGCCGCCGCCGCGGGATGGCTCCTCGACCTGGCGCGGGCGGTGAAGCACAGGTCTGTCGGCGGGCGGAGCGGGCTGCTCATCGCCTCGTTTGGAGCGCTGGTCGGGATGAATGTCCTCGGCCTCACGCTCGGCGAGGCGGCGCGCCTGTGGCTCTTCCTCAGCCCGCTCGTGGTGGTGGGGGTGGTGGACTATGCGCTGCGGCGGTCGAGGGAGCCGAGGCGTCTCCTCGGATGCCTCTTCACCGCGCAGGTGCTCCACGGCCTTGTCCTGAGCGTCGTGCTGGACTGCGGGCGCACGACGACCTTCATGCTGGGCATCCTGCCGAAGCCGTGAGCCGGGATTCCCGTGAGAACGCCGGGCGGGTTTGTGCTACAATGCATGCAGCAGGAGGATAGCACGCGTGTCAGACCCACGGCAGTACCTGGACCCCAAGGTCCTCGTGAAGCTGGAGCGCCTGGACCTGAAGGCCCGCCTCATCGTCGAGGGCTTCATCTCGGGCCTCCACCAGAGCCCCTTCCACGGCTTCAGCGTGGAGTTCGCCCAGCACCGCGAGTACGCCCCTGGCGACGACCTGCGCCGCCTGGACTGGAAGGTCTACGCCCGCTCGGACCGCCACTACGTCAAGGAGTACGAGGAAGAGACCAATCTCGTCGCCTACGTGCTCCTCGACATCAGCGAATCCATGCGCTACGCCTCCGGGCCGCTCTCGAAGCTCGAGTACGGCTGCTACCTCGCCGCCTCACTCGTCTACCTGATGCTCAACCAGCGCGACTCGGTCGGCCTGGCGCTCTTCGACGACAAGGTGCGGCGCTTCATCTGTGACTCCAGCAATCCCGGCCACCGCCAGGAGCTCATTGACGCGCTCGAAAACATCCAGCCATCGGGCAAGACCGACCTCGGCCAGGCGCTCCACTACATGACCGGCCAGGTGCGCCGACGCGGCATGCTCATCGTCATCTCCGACCTCTTGACCAATCCCGACACCCTCATGACCGGCCTCAAACACGTCCGACACCGCCGACACGAGGTCATCGTCTTCCACGTCCTCGACGAGGACGAGTTGACGTTCCCCTTCCAGCAGCTCACGCTCTTCAAGGGGATGGAGGGCTACCCCCAACTCTTCGCCGAGCCGCGCGCCCTCCGCGACCAGTACCTAGCAGAGCTCAACCGCTTCGTCACCAGGGTGCGGGACGAGTGCATCGCCCAGCGCATAGACTATCAGCAACTGAGCACCTCCCAGCACCTCGACGTCGCCCTCTCAAGCTACCTTGCCACCCGCATGGCCACCAGCAGAAGGTAGGAGACTTGCGATTCCCGATCGACGATTCCCCATCTCATTCCGCACTCGGCACTCCGCATTCCGCATTTCGGACTCCTCAGTCGTCGAGACCACATCATGCCCACCTTCCTGAGCCCAATGGCCCTCTGGGGCCTCCTCCTGGCCTCCGCACCAATCATCATCCACCTGCTCAACCGCAGGCGGTTCAAGGTCGTCTCCTGGGCCGCGATGGAGTTCCTGCTCGCCTCCAGCCGCAAGAACTACCGCCGCATCCGCATCGAGCAGCTCATCCTCCTAGCACTTCGGGTGGCGATGATCGCGGTTCTGATCCTCCTTGTCGCCCGCCCGGTGGTCTCGCGCCGCGCGCTCGCCCCGCTCGCCGAGCGGCGGAGGTTTGTCCTCCTGCTCTTCGACGCCTCGATGAGCATGGGCTACCGCGATGGCACGGCGACCGTCTACGACCGCGCCCTGGCCTTTGCCGAGCAACTGATGGGTTCGCTGCGCGAGGGCGACACGTGGGCGGTGGTGCGGGCCGCAGGGCGCGGCCGCCCAGCCGTTCAGGAGCCGAGCTATGACCTCGACGCGGCACGCGCAGCCGTGGCACGCGACAGGTTGGCCCTCTCGGACTCCGACAGCAATCTGCCGCGAGCCCTCGAGGCAGCCGAGGAGACCCTCGCCCGCTCCCAGGCCCCAGTCAAACAAGTCTACCTGCTCACCGACCTTCAGCGGGCGAGCTGGACCGGACCGGGCGCCGCCCTCACGCCCGAGGACGTCGAACGCACCAGGCGGATTGGCCAGGCGGCCAGGGTCACTGTCGTTGACCTCGGCGCCGCTCAACCAGCGAACCTCGCAGTGACCGCCCTGGAGACCGAGGCCCCGCTCGTGGTCGCGGGCGGCGAGGCCGTCATCCGCGCACACGTCGCCAACTACGGACCAGACCCCGCCAGCAACGTCGTCGTCCATTTCCTCGTGGACGGCTTCCGCCAGGAGAAGTCCCCACCGCGCGCCCTGGCCCCCGGCGAAACCGCCCAGTGGGAGTTCCGCCACACCTTTCGCACCGCCGGCGTCCACACCGTCACCGCGGAACTTGAGCCCTCGACTTCGCTCGGGTCAGGAGCCGACAACCTGGTGCGGGACGACCGCCGCTCCCTGGCCCTCGATGCCCGCGAGAGCATCGCCGTCCTGTGCGTGGACGGCGAGCCCGCAGGCCCGCTTGGCGGCGGCGCGGGCGCCGACACCTTCGCGGGCGAGGCCGACTACTTGCGCCGCAGCCTGCGGCCGGGCGGCCCAGAACCCGATGGCCTCTCGCTCTTCCGGCCCGAGGTCATCACCGTCGAGGCCCTCAGCGGCGCAGACCTCTCACGCTACGACGCCGTCGTGCTCGCCAATGTCGAGCGCCTTCCCGACCCCCAGGTCGTCACCCTCGACAGCTACGTCCGCAGCGGCGGCGCACTCCTCGTCTTCCTCGGCGAGAAGGTGGACAGCGGCTTCTACAACCGTGTGCTCTACCGCGACGGCCAGGGGCTGCTCCCCTGCTCCCTGGGCGCCGCGGTCGGCGACGCCAACGACCGCAAGAAGGCCGCTCGCATCTCCGACCAGCTCGGCGACCACCCCTTCCTGCGCCTCTTCCGCCAGCAGCAAGTCATACGCCTCTCCTCCCCCCTCTTCTACCGCTACTACCAACTGGCCGTCCGCGACCCCCACACGTCGTCCTCCTCGTCCTTACCGTCGTCGTCCTCGCCTTCGCCCTCGCCCTCGTCCTCGTCCTCGTTGTCGTCGTCGAGGGTCGTCGCCCGCTTCGACAACGGCTCACCCGCCATCGTCGAGGGACGGCACGGCAAAGGCCGAGTCGTGGTCTTCGCCTCCACCGCCGACGACGCCTGGAACGACATGCCCTCCTGGCCGGCCTACCTCACCCTGATGCAGGAGGTCATGGCCCAGGTGGCGCGCGACCCGGGCACCAGCCGCAACCTGACAGTGGGCGAGGCCCTCGTCTGCCACGTCTCGCCCGAACACCTCGGCAAGCGCGCCCAACTGCTCCGGCCGGGGGAGACCCGTCCGCTGAGCCTCGAGGCCACGGCCTCCGGCGGCCTCGTCGCCGTCGTCTGCGACCGCACCGACAGGGCGGGCCTCTACGAAATATCCCTCCCCGGTTCCCCTCCGCAGCACTTCGCCGTCAACGTCCCCGCCCACGAGAGCGACCTCCGCCGCCTCTCCGAGGCCGAGCTGCGCAAGCTCCTGCCCGGGCTCGACTTCGACTACCAGCGGGGCGGCGTCAGCCGCGCGCCCGCGGCGGCAGGGGAGGGCGGCGAACTCTGGCGTTCCCTCGCCTACGTCCTTCTCGGACTCGTCCTCCTGGAGTCCATCCTCGCCCAGCGCTTCGGCCGCTGAGCGCCTGCGTGCAACCCCGAAGATCGTCCTGACTCAGCAATTGCTGCGGCATCGCATCGGGGCCTGGCCACGCTTGCCCCGGGCACCGTGTCGAGCGTGCCTGACCGCCCACCTGAGCGCGGAGGCCGCGGCCCGGCTCGGTCAAGACGGAGCATTGCAACTCCATGTCCCCTCGTCTCTTACGCCCTTTCAGTGTCCCCGGCACCTTGCCCCCTGGGTCATCATAGCGCGCCCCTTCGGGGCGCAACACAGCGGGCCACCGAAACCGGGGGCGCCCCAGCCATTGCCCGGGCCGACACCGGACAGAGGATCAATGCGTGCGCAAGGATTTGATCCTCTGTGCCAATTATTGGCACGCTCCCTAAGCTCTAGCCCCACAGGCACTTGTGAACTGGGCGCGTCCCCAGAGAACAGGGGATCACTGGCCTCCGCATTCCAAATTGATCCTCTGTCGCCCCTGCCCCGCAGCCCCGGCCCTGCCAAGCCATTCATCGGTCTTTCGGAGTGCGGCCACTTGTCGCCGCTCTTGGCCACTGCCCGCGGAGGCCAAGTGCGCCCTGGGGGCGGGTCGCAGTTCTGTGCGGGCGGGGGGATTGGCCGGCTAGCGCCTGGCACTGTCCTGAAGGTTCCCACTTAGTTCGACGACGATGAGGACGACTAGAGGGAGACGAGTCTAGCGCGGAGGATGAGTGGGGATGCCTCGATCTGGCGGACGACTTGGGGGCTGACGGGGCTGTCAATGCTGATGACGAGTGTGGAGGTGCCGCCGGGCCGGTCGCGGCCGCAGGTCATGTCGGCGATGTTGACGCCGCGTTCGGCGAGCACCGCGCTCACGTGGGCGATGACCCCTGGCTGGTCGTGGTTCCGCGTGACGAGCAGGTGGCCGGCGGGGGCGGCGTCCACGCGGTAGTCGTCTATCCGCACGATGCGGGGTGTGTGGCGGCTGAAGAGGGTGCCGGCGACCGATAGGCGCCCCTGCCGTGTGACGCCGTCCAGCGTGATGAGGTTGGCGAAATCTTCGATGGCGCTGGACCTGACGACATCCACCTTCAGTCCCCGTTCGGCCGCGATGACCGGGGCGTTGACGTAGTTGACGGGCGTCGTCAGTGCGCGCTGGAGGACGCCTTTGAGGATGGCGGTGGTGATGGGGCGCACGTCGTGGTCGTTCATTTCCCCGCGATAGGTCACTGTCAGGCGCTCGATGGGGCCGTCGGCGAGCTGGACGAGCAGCATTCCCAGCCTTTCGCCGAGGTCAATGTAGGGGCCGATGACCTGGAGGAGCTCGGCGTCCACGGCGGGGGCGTTTACGGCGTTGCGGGGCGGCTCGCCGCGGAGGAAGGCCACGATCTGCTCGGCGATCTGGGTGGCGACGGTGGCCTGTGCCTCGCGCGTCGTGGCGCCGACGTGTGGCGTGGCGATGACTTGCTCGAAGGCCAGGAGCGGCGAGCCGGTGGGTGGCTCGTGTTCGAAGACGTCGAGTGCCGCGCCCGCGACCTTGCCGCTGCGGAGCGCGTCGGCGAGGGCGGCCTCGTCTATGATGCCGCCACGGGCGCAGTTGATGAGCAGGACGCAGGGCTTCATCTTCGCAATCGCCGCGGCGTCAATCAGCCGGGCGGTGTCGGGGCCGTGGGGGGCGTGGAGGGTGATGACGTCGCTGGTGGCGAGGAGCTCGTCGAGGGGGACGAGTTTGACCTCAAGGCGTCGGGCGTGGTCTTTGGGGACGTAGGGGTCGTAGGCCACGACTCCCATGCCGAAGGCGAGGGCGCGGCGGGCGACCTCGGAGCCGATGCGTCCGAGGCCGATGATGCCGAGGCGTTTGCCCTGGAGCTCCATGCCGAGGAAGCCCTTCTTGGGCCAGGCGCCGGCCTTGACCTGTGCGCTGAGCTGGGGCAGGCGGCGTGCGAGGGCGAGCATCATGGCCATCGTGAGCTCGCAGGCGGCCACGGTGTTGCCGCCTGGCGTGTTCATCACCAGGATGCCGCGGCGGGTGGCTGCGGCCACGTCAATATTGTCCACCCCCGCGCCTGCGCGTCCGATCACCCGCAGGTGGGGGGCGGCCTCGAGGAGCTTCGCCGTCACCCGGGTCGCGCTCCGAACGATCAGGGCTGCGGCGTCGGCGAGCGCCTGGGGGAGTTCCTCGGCCGCCGGCGTGACGACCTGGTGCCCCGCTGCCTGGAGGAGCGCAATGCCTTCGCTGGAGAGCGGATCGCTGACGACGACCTTCATCTGTTCCTCTTAGTTGGTGAGCGACCGCAGGGGAGCGGGGATTCTGCCGCCGCGGGCCACGAAGGCGTCGGAGCGGAAACGGTTGAGCGCCATGACGGGCGCGCGGCCGAGGAGGCCGCCGAACTCGGCGATGTCGCCGGCCTTCTTGCCTGGGACTGGGATGAGGCGGACGCCGGTGGTCTTGTTGTTGACCACCCCGATGGCCAACTCGTCGGCGATGATGGCGGCGATGGTCTCGGGCGGCGTGTCGCCGGGGATGGCGATCATGTCGAGGCCGACGGAGCACACGCTGGTCATTGCCTCGAGCTTGCTGAGGGACATGGCCCCGTCCTGGACGGCCTGGATCATCCCGACGTCCTCGCTGACGGGGATGAAGGCGCCGGAGAGGCCGCCGACGTATGAGGAGGCCATCGCGCCGCCCTTCTTGACGGCATCCACGAGGAGGGCGAGGGCGGCGACCGAGCCGTGGGTGCCGCAGCGCTCCAGGCCCATCAGCTCGAGGATCTCCGCCACGCTGTCGGCCACCGTGGGGGTCGGCGCGAGCGAGAGGTCCACGATGCCGAAGGGGACGCCGAGGCGCTCGGAGACGGCTCGTCCGGCGAGCTCGCCCATGCGGGTGATCTTGAAGGCCATGCGCTTGACCAGCTCGGCCACCTCGCCGAGGTCGGCCTCGGGCGACAGGCGGCGGAGGGCGGCGCGCACGACGCCCGGGCCGCTCACGCCGACGTTGACCGCGCACTCGGGCTCGCCGACGCCGTGGAACGCCCCGGCCATGAACGGGTTGTCCTCGACGGCGTTGGCGAAGGCCACGAGCTTGCAGCAGGCCAAGCCGTCGCGGTCAGCGGTCCGCTCGGCGCATGCCTTGATGGTGCCGCCCATCTTGAGGACGGCGTCCATGTTGATGCCCGCCTTGGTGGAGGCGAGATTGACGAAGGCGCACACGCGGGCGGTCGAGCCGAGGGCCTCGGGCAGCGAGGCGATGAGGCAGTCGTCGGCGGCTGTGGCGCCCTTGTGCACGAGCGCCCCGTAGCCGCCGATGAAGTCCACCCCCAATTCCTGGGCGACCTCGTCGAGCATGAGCGCCACGGGTGCGGGGTCCTTGCCGCCGCAGGCGGCGGCGAGGAGCGCCACAGGGGTCACTGCGATGCGGCGGTTGACGATGGGGACGCCATACTGCTCGGCGACGGCGTTGACGACGGGCACTAGCTGGGCGGCGACGGCGCGCAGCTTGCGGCGCGCCTTGCGGCACAGGCGGCCGACGTCGGTGTCCGCGCACTCCATCAGGCTCACGCCGAGCGTCACCGCGCGGATGTCGAGCCGCTCGAGCTGCACCATGCGGATGGTCTCGAGGATTTCTTCGGGCGTGAAGAGCAACAAAGCGGTATTCCTCGCTCTCAAATCGTCCTCGTCCTCGTCCTCGTCCTCGTCCTCGTCGTCGTCCTCGTCGTCCCCGGTTCTTCCGTTCTGCGGCAGGACGAGGCCGAGGATGAGGGACGAGGGAAGGGGGCGGGGAGGATTCAAACCCTGTGCATGTAGTGAAAGACCTCTTCGTGTTGGACCGAGACGGCATAGCCGCCCTTGGCGCCTGTGGCCTCGAGCTTCGCCTTGAAGCGGGCGAAGTCCGCCTTCGCACCGCTGATGTCCACCAGCATGATCAGGTTGAAGTAGTTCTGCATCATCTTCTGGCTGATGTCGAGGACGTTGCCCTGGAGCTTGGCTATGGCCGCGGTGATCTCCGCGAGCACCCCGGGGCGGTTCTGGCCCACCGCTGTGAGGATCACGCGCTCTGGCATGCTTGCCATTCCTCCGTGGCAGAAGAGGGTCCCGTGCGCGCATCAAGGATACACGGAGCAGCCGCGTCGCGCAAGGGCCTCGGCGGTCAGGCGCGCGCCGCGCTCCCGAAGGCCCGCCTCGCCAAGGGTTCGGAGGGCGATGTGGACCGCGAGCGCGTCGAGCAGCCGGCCCGCCGCCACAGCCAGCGGGCCGATGCTGGAGGGCAACTCGTCGTCGAGCACGTAGCCGCTCCTGTCCTTGCCCACGAGAGGGCTGGGGAGGAGTGCGCCGAGGGCGGAGCGGACACCGAGTGCCGCGCCATGGGCGGTCGGGCACAGCTCGGCGAGGGACAGCCAGACCACGTCGGCCTCGGCCTCGCGCGGGCGGGCGCGGCCGGCGAAGCGGCAAAGCCCCGTCGCATCCACGCCGAAGAACGCACCGCGGGCGTGAGCGACGTGGCCGATGGCGCCCAGGTTGCGCTCGAAGGCGTCGGCAGGCGTGAGCCAGGGCGCGGCCACGATGAGCGTGGCCGGCCCCACGGCGGCCTCGACGGCCTCCACGTCGGCATTGCCGCTGGCCAGGCGAGGGACGGGTCGGGGCACTAGGCCCACGTCGGCTGCCAGCGGGAGCGCCGAGGAATCCGCCGGGGCCACGACCTCGTTGCGGGGCGACTCGGTGCGCGCCGCGGCGGCTTTGGCGATCAAGAGCGCGGCGCGCTCGGCCGCGGCCAGCGAGGCGGGCTGAAGGCAGAAGCGCTCTAGGCCTGTGAGCGAGGCGAGGGCGCGGGCGACCTCGTGGATGATCTCAAGGGCGCCCTGCGCTGTGGGAGCAGGCTGGGCAGGATGGAGGGCGCACAAGCCGGGCAGCTCGGCCGCTCGGCTCGCAACGGCTGCGCCGGGCCAGGCGGGTTGCGGCAGGGAGGCAACGTCCGCAAAGTGGGCGCGCAGGGTCGCCTCGTCGAGCGGACGCAGGGGCGGAGGCGCATCGCGGCGCAAGGGCGGCGGAATCTCCTCCCGCTCCGGGGCCTGCGCTCCGGAGGTCTCGGGGAAGTGGAGGGTCGGGGCCTCCGCCGCAGGGAGCTCGGTCAGCAGCGGCTTAGCCATCGTCAGCGTCCAATGAGAAATCCTCGCTCTCGCCCACCTCGCCGAGGAACTCTAGCGTGTGGCGGAGCATCTCGATGTCGGAACGGCTGCGCCGCTCCGTGGCGGCGAAGAGCGCGCAGCCCTCCATCTCGGGGTAGTCGGGCTGGAGGGGCAGGGCGCCCAAGATGTTGCTCTCCAGGAGCCCGCCAGCTACGTGTTGCGGGTCCGCGTCGCACTCGATGGCGAACTCCTTGAAGAACGGGGCGCGGAAGCGTAGCGCGAAGCCCTCCAGGGACGTGATTGCCCGCTGCGTCTCGCGCGCCATGCGAAGCGACAGCGTCGCGGCGCGGGCCAGGCCCTCGCCTCCTACGGCTGCAAGGTAGGCGAGCGGGCGGACGAGCCTGTCGGCATGCACGCACTGGCTCGGCTGCCCGACGGCTGAGAAGGCGTGGCCGCATCGCTCCACCCGCCAGCCCACCAGCGCGGGCGCGAGATCGGCTCGAAAGGCCAGCAGGCCAAGCGAGCCAGAACCATAGGCGGGCCTGGAGCCGAGGGGTTGGGCATCGGCCACGGCCAGGTCGGCGCCCATCGTGCCGGGCGAACTGAGCACGCCGAGCGCGATGGGGTCCGCCAGGGCCACCACCAGCGCCCCGCGCTCGCGCGCGAGCGCGGCCAGGGCTGGCAGGTCTTCAAGGCAGCCGAAGTAATTGGGTTGCTGGACGACGATGCAGGCCGCGCGGTCGGAGAGTGCGGCCGCCAGGTCGCTGGAGCGGGTGAGGCCGCCGTGGTAGCCCACCTCGCAGAGGGTCAGGGCAGGGGCCAGGAGCGTGCGCGCGATGGCGCGATAGCGCGGATGGACGCTGCGCGCGACAAGGGCCTCCGTGCGGCCTGTGGCGCGAGCGGCCATGCCGACAGCCTCGGCGAGGGCGGCGGGGCCATCGGGGAAGGGCGCTGCGGCGAGCTCCAGGCCAGTGAGGGCAGCGGTGGCGGCCTGAAGCTCAAAAACGGCCTGGAGGATGGGCTGGGGCGACGCGGGCGTGACGGGCGAATGGCCGACCGCTCCGGCGATGGCGTCCACGATGGCCGGCACGTAGTGGTCGTAGGCGCCGCCGCCCAGGAAGCTGATGGCCTCGTCGAGATGCGTGTTGGGTGCTGCGAGGTCCAGCAGGCGGGCGGCCAGCTCCGCCTCGGCGAGCGGGGGCGGGAGCTGGAGCGCTCGCGTGAGGCGAAGCTCCGGCGGGATGTCCCCGAAGAGTGGCTCAGTGTCCCGCGGGCCGTCACTCATGTTCACCTTCGACCCGTATGACGACGGGGCTGCCCTCGACGATGCCCTGGGGCAGGATGCCTGCGATGGCGGCGCGGAGGTCGGCCTCTCGCGCCTGGTGGGTCATGATGATGAGCGGCACGGCTTGCGTCGCGTGACGCTCCTTCTGGACGACGGAGGCGATGGAGATGTTGTGGGCGCCGAACTCGCCTGCGATCTTCGCCAGGACGCCCGGGCGGTCCAGAGCGCTGAAGCGCAGGTAGTAGCGTGTCTCGACTTCCTCGATGCTCCGCACGCGCAGGCTCTCGGTGCGGCCTGGGAACAGGCGCAGCCGCTCAAACGTTCGCTGCGCGTTCCCGAGCAAGACGTCTATCAGGTCCGACACCACGGCGCTGGCCGTGGGCATCTGGCCGGCGCCGCGGCCGTAAAACATCGTGTCGCCCACGGCGCTGCCCCGCACACAGATGGCATTGAAGACGTCGTGCACAGAGGCTAGCGGATGCTCGCTGGGCAGAAGAGTGGGGTGGACGCGGAGCTCGAGCTCGTTGCCGATGCGCTTGCCGATGGCGAGGAGCTTGAGGGTGTAGCCGAGCTCGGCCGCGCAGGCGATGTCGGCCGGGTCGGTCCGCGTGATGCCCTCGACATAGATCTCGTGGTAGTGGAAGTCGGCGGCGAAGCCGAGCGCGGCCAGGATGGCCAGCTTGTGGGCCGTGTCAATCCCATCCACGTCGAGACGCGGGTCGTGTTCCGCGTAGCCGAGGCGTTGGGCCTCGGCCAGGGCGTCCTGATAGCTCGCGCCCCCCGAGGCCATCTTCGACAGGATGTAGTTGCACGTGCCGTTGACGATGCCGATGATCGACTCGATGTCGTTGGCGATGAGGCCGTCGCGGAGCGCGGCGATGATGGGGATGCCGCCGCCGACGCTTGCCTCGAAGGAGATGGACACGCCACGCTGGCGCGCGGCGCTGAAGAGCTCGCGGCCCGATTCGGCCAGGAGAGCCTTGTTCGCTGTCACCACCGGCTTGCCCGCTGCGATCGCCGCAAGGATGACGTCCTTCGCAATCGTCGTCCCGCCGATAAGCTCGACCACGGCCTCGATCTCGGGGTCGTGGAGGACAGCGCCCAACTCAGTCGTCAGCACTCCCGCCGGCAGGCGGAGACCGCGGTCCCGGCTCGTGTCAATGTCACACACCCGCTTCAGCACCAGGCGGATGCCCGTCTTCGCACGGAGCTGCTCCCCCTGGTGAAGCAGTATCTTGGCGACCCCGGTTCCGACAGTCCCGAACCCCACTAGGCCCACACAACAAGTCTTCGAGTCCACAGCGGTCCCATCTCCTTCGGGGGGGGAACTCTCCCTTTACCGCAGTATAGGCCCAGCTCCGCTAAAAGTCAAGCCGGCGAACGATGCGAAACCACAAGAGCTCTTGACAACCGCAAAGGAGACGCCTATGATTCACCCTGCCGGCGACACGCCCCCCTGCCGGCCAGCGGGGACGCGAGCGGCACCGAGCCTGTCGAAGGATGGAAACCAACCCGCCAGGCACGCCTGCCGAGGTCTGGGCGCGCGCAGCGATGGCCGGCCGGGGTGATGGGTGACCATCGAGATAGAGCTAACCAGCTACCCCAGCCCCCACTCCCTCGCCAGGGCAATGGTCATCCAGAGCCCCTGATGCCTCTGAAGACTCACGCTTGCCGGCGGCAAACGCCTCTCTTCCTTCCGAGGGCTGTCTGTCTCCTTCACGCTGAATTGGCACAAGCACGAGAGGAACCCCATGGCTAGAGAGAGGCAGAGCGCTGTGGGAGTCGCGGTGATGACGCTGACGGTCCTCGTGGCCGTTTGTGTGCGGGGCGGGGAGGCTCCACCTGACCTCACGCGGGGCGATGCGGTTGATCGCAAGTTGACGTACAACCTCGGCGCCACGGGCCTTCGGGGCTGGATCTACACGAAGGCCGCCTCGTTCTTTGATAGCTGCCAGGGGCGCACCACGACGGCCAGCCGCCAGATCCTGGTCACACACGTCGGCAAGGGCTCGCCGGCCGACGGCGTGGTGAAGGTGGACGATGTGATCCTGGGCGCAGGGGGCAAGCTGTTCACCGACGACGCACGCCAGAGCATCGCCCTGGCAATCCAGGAAGCCGAAAAGGAGGCGAATGGCGGCACCCTGAAGCTGACCGTCTGGCGGGCGGGCAAGACCCAAGAGGTGCAGCTCAAGCTCCGGGTCATGGGCACCTACAGCGACACGGCGCCCTACGATTGCCCCAAGTCCAAGCGCATCCTTGCCGAGGCGTGCAGGGCGCTGGAGAAGGAGCCCCTGGAGCCCAACATCTGGGGAGCCATCAACGGCCTCGCTCTGATGGCGAGCGGCAACCCTGACTACCTGCCTCGCGTGCGCGAGCTGGCCCACAAGCTTGCACCGCCCGACCTCAAGCTCAAGGGGCGCGGGTTCGGGTCGTGGGAGACCGGATACCGGGGCATCTTCTTGTGCGAGTACTACCTTCTCACCGGCGACAAGGACGTGCTGCCCGCCATCGAGAAGTACACGGTCGCCCTCGCCAGGGGGCAGAGCATGTACGGCACCTTCGGTCACGGCTTCGCCGACCTGACGCCCGGCAGCATCTTCTACGGTTCAATCCCGCCCTACGGCCCGGTGAACGCCGCCGGCCTCCCCGCCAATATCGCCATAGCACTGGGCAGGAAGTGCGGCGTGAAGGACCCCGCGGTCCCGCCCGCCATTGAGCGGGCCTGCGGCTTCTTCGGCTACTTCACAGACAAGGGCGCCATCCCCTACGGCGAGCACGAGCCCTGGCCCTACCACGAGAATAACGGCAAGAACTCCATGACCGCCGTGCTCTTCAGCATCCTGGGCGACCGCATGAAGGACTCACAGTTCTTCGCCAGGATGGCCACCGCCGCCTACAAGAACCGCGAGTACGGCCACACTGGCCAGGGCTTCAGCTACCTGTGGGGCGCCCTGGGGGCGAACGTCGGCGGGCCGGCCGCCCTGGCCGCCTTCTTCAAGGAGGCGTCGTGGCACTTCGACCTCGTCCGCCGCTGCGACGGCTCCTTCACCTACGACGGCGGCGAGCAGTACGGGGCCGGCAAGACCGACGACGACACCTACTACGGCAAGAGCGGCTACTACGGCCTCAGCCCGAACGCCTGCTACGTCCTCACCTACTCCCTCCCCCTCCGCAAGCTCTACATCACCGGCAAGGGTGCGAGGCCCGAGGAGTGGCTGACCAGGACAGAGGTGGCGGAGGCCATCGCCTCCGGGCGGTTCGACCTGGACCGCAAGCGGAAGACCGCCCAGGAGCTTGTCGCGGCGTTCCGCGACTGGTCGCCCATCGTCCGCGGCTGGGCGGCGGAGGAACTTGCCACGCGCCCCGAAGCGAAGGACCTGGTGCCCCAGTTGATCGCCCTGGCGAAGGGCAGGGACCCACACGTCAGCCAGGGAGCCTGCGAGGCGCTCGGCCTCCTCAAGAGCGAGGAGGCGTTGCCCACGCTGGTCAGCCTCCTCAGTCGCGACGACCGTTGGGTGCGCTTCAAGGCGGCGCAGGCCATCCGCAGGATGGGCGCCGCCGCGAAGCCGGCGCTCCCCGACATCCTCCGAGCTGTCGCCAGGACCGCCGAGCCGCTCAAGCCGATCAACTGGGCCGACCCCGTCCAGCTCGCGCAAGGCCAGTTGGCCGCCGCATTGTTTCGGGGGCCGCTCGCAGACGCTCTGAAGGACGCTGATCCCAAGCTGCTCTACCCTGCGATTCGGGCAATCGCCAGCAACGCGGATGGCATGGCAAGGGCCACGCTGAGGAACATGTTTGAGAATCGGTTGACCCTGGAGGACGTCCAGGCTTTGGCGCCCGACCTCCTCGCCGCCCTGAAGACCCCCAGCCCGGCCGACACGATGTTCGCCAACGAGATCCGCATGGGGGCGTTCAAGGCCCTGACGAAGTACCACTTCAAGGAGGGCATTGAGGCGGGAGTCCTCTTTGCCAGGACCCAGGGCGGCCACGGCAGCGAGAGCCGCACCGGGGTGATCATGAAAGAGATCGTGAAGTACGGCTCGGCCGCCCGCGAGGCAATCCCCGCGCTGAGGGAGCTGATCGCCGAGTTCAACGCACAAGTCAAGAGGAATGAGTTCCCCGGCGGCGAACTCAATCGGCGGCGAGTCTCCGCCGTCGAGGACGCAATCAAGGCCATCCAGGCCGCTACGACCCACCCCGAGCTGCGAAGCATCGCGCCGACCCAACCGAAGGAGCGGGCGGGGAAGTGACCCCGCTGCCCCCTTCGCGGTTCGCAGCAGAATCGGGCGTTGCCTAGGTCCGCAGGAGGGTGGCCTTGGCCTCGCGGAGGCGGGCGAGGGTGGCTTCGCGCCCGAGGATGGCGATGGACTCGAAGAGGGGAGGAGAGGCTGGCTTGCCGGTTACGGCGATGCGGAGGGTCATGAAGGCATCCCCAGTCTTCCAACCGCGGCTCTCGCACATGGCTTTGGCGGCGGCTTCGAGGGCGGGTGCGGTCCAGTCTGCGACGGCCGACAGGGTGGTCTGGGCGACCTCCAGGACGGCGAGGGCGTCGGCACGGCTCCCCTTCTTGGGCACGAGCAGGGCGGGGTCGTAGGTGAGGGCCTCGGCGAAGAAGTAGCCGGCCCAGGCGTCGAACTCGCCGAGCTTCTTGATTCTCTCCTGGATGAGTGGGACGATTGCGCGGAGGCGTTCGGGGGGTGCCGAGGCCGCAAGGGGGTTGGCGGCGGCGAGGCGCGCCGCCAGGGCGTCGGCCTCCAGCGAGCGGATGTAGAGGCCGTTCAGCCAGTCCAGCTTGGCGAGGTCAAAGACCGGGCCGGAGGTCTTGACCCGCTGCCAGGAGAACGCCTGGATCATCTCGGGGAGAGAGAAGACCTCGCGCTCGTCGGGCATCGAGAACCCCATGAGGGCCAGGAAGTTGAGCAGGGCCTCGGGCAAGTAGCCCTGCGCCTTATACCACTCCAGCGAGGTGGGGTTCTTGCGCTTGGAGATTTTCGAGCGGTCGGCGTTGCGCAGCAGCGGCATGTGGATGAAGACGGGCATCGCCCAGCCGAATGCATGGTAGAGAAGGACGTGTTTGGGGGTGGAGGTGATCCACTCCTCGGCGCGGCACACGTGGCTGATCCCCATCAGGTGGTCGTCCACGACGTTGGCGAGGTGATAGGTCGGGAAGCCGTCGCTCTTGAGGAGCACCTGGTCGTCAATGGTCTCGTTCTGGAAGGTGATGGTGCCGCGAAGGGTGTCCTCATAGCGTGTCTCGCCGTCGGGGACGCGGAGGCGGACGACGTGGGGCACGCCGTCGGCGATTCGGCGTGCGACCTCGGCGTCGGGTAGCGCCAGACAGGCGCGGTCGTACTTCATCAGGGGCACCTTGGCGGCGCGCTGCCGGGCGCGCAGCGCGTCGAGCCGCTCGGGCGCGCAGAAGCAGCGGTAGGCGTGGCCGGTGTCAAGCAGCGTGGCCGTGTGAGCGCGATAAAGCTCGGTGCGCTCGGACTGGCGGTAGGGGCCGAACGGGCCGCCGACGTCGGGACCCTCATCCCAGTCCAGCCCCAGCCAGCGCAGCGAGGCGAAGATGGCGCGCTCAGAGTCCGCCGTGCAGCGGGCGCGGTCCGTGTCCTCGATCCGCAACACGAAGCGGCCGCCCTGCTGGCGCGCGAAGACGTAGTTGAACAGGGCGATGTAAGCCGTCCCAACGTGTGGGTCGCCCGTGGGACTGGGCGCGATTCGGACGCGGACTGGGGTGGACACCGATGGGCTTCCTGTGCTGGCTCTCAGGGATTCGTGGCGAGGATTCTAGCAGAACGGGTGCCGGGGAGCAAACCATCGCGCGGAGACGGGTGGTGCCGGCACCCTGGCGCCCTATCACAAGATAGGCTCCAACCCTCCCCCTTCCCCCTCCCTGGGAGGGAGGGGGGTTGTTCTGACCCCTCTCCCTTCCAGGGAGAGGGCAGGGAGAGGGTCGGGCGCTGTGGGCGGTGCGGGCGCTCGACCCTCCCCCTTCCCCCTCCCTGGGAGGGAGGGGGGTTGTTCTGACCCCTCTCCCTTGCAGGGAGAGGGCAGGGAGAGGGTGGGGCGCTGAGCCGCAGTTGACCCTTGCCCGGCGGCGATAAATCTATGTCAAGGCTCCTCTCGCGCGCCACAGCAGCAAGGCGCGAGCGTGAGAGATTACACACACCCGCGGCGGGGGCGTGGGGAAGGGGAGATTTGGGGTTGACGGCTCGCCGCAGATGACTACAATGCAGAGGTCGGCTGGAGCTTGCTTCCCTGCCTCCAGGAGGAACTGCGATGGTCAAGGTCGGCGTTCTGGGGCTTGGCTTCATGGGCAAGATGCACTTCAACACCTACAACGCCTACCCGCGGTCGAAGGTGGTGGCGCTGGCGGACCTTGACCCGAAGAAGCTGGCTGGCGACTGGAGCGCGATTGCGGGGAACATCGCCGACAAGCGCGCGGCGCAGGTGGACCTCTCCGGCCTTCACCTCCACGCGGACCCCGCCGACCTCTTCCGCGACCCCGATGTGGATGTGGTGGACATCACGCTGCCGACCTTTCTCCACGCCCAATACGCCATCGCGGCGCTGGAGGCCGGCAAACACGTCATCTGCGAAAAGCCAATGGCGCTGACGGTGGGCGACTGCGACCGGATGATCGCCGCGGCCCTCGCGGGCGGGCGCCAGCTCTTCATCGCCCATTGCATCCGCTTCTGGCCAGAGTACAAGGTCCTCAAGCAGATCATCGCAAGCGGCAAGTATGGCCGCGTGCAGGCGGCCAGCTTCTGGCGCAAGAGCTCCACCCCGCGCTGGAGCTGGGACAACTGGCTCCTCGACCCCGCCCGCTCCGGCAGCGCCGTCGTGGACCTGCACATCCACGATACGGACTACATCAACTACGTCTTCGGTGTGCCGAAGGCCGTCTACTCCTGCGGCGCCGTGGGCGCCGTGTCGAATGGTGGGGTGGACTCCGTGGTGACGCACTACATCTACCGGGATGGCGCGCAGGTGACTGCGGAGGGGACGTGGGCGCTTGCGCCGGGGTTCGGTTTCACCCACGGCTTCTGCGTCGTCCTCGAGCGCGCGACGGTGGAGATGGACCTCAAGGGGCAACGCCCGCTGACGATACACCCGCTGAAGGGCAAGAGCATCACGCCCAAGGTGCCGAAGGACGACGGCTATGTGGCCGAGCTGAAGCACTTCGTCGGCTGCATCGCCAAGGGGCAGCCGTCAGACGTTGTGAGTGCGGAGGACGCCCGCAGCGCCCTGATGGTGTGCCTGGCCGAGGCCCAATCGGTCCGAAGCGGAGTGGCGGTGAGCATCGGCTGAGCGCCCGCAACAGCATCCATCACGTTCGGGCCGGGTTAGGACTCGCCTGCCGTGGCCAAAGCCGCTCGCGTGTCGCGACTCCTCGAGATTGTCTCCCTGCTCCAGTCGGGGACTGGTTGGACCGCCCAGGCCCTCGCTGCTCGCTTCGGGGTGTCGCCCACGCGCGTGTTCCACGACATCCGCGCGCTGCGCGGCGCGGGCGTCCCGGTCCGCCGCTCGCGGCACGGCTACGGGATTGACCCGTCCTTCTTCCTTCCCTCGGTGCGGTTGACCCCACAGGAACTGCTCCTCCTGCTGTTCCCCGCCGAGGTGTTCGCCGGCGCGGAGAGCGACGCTGTGGCGCTCCGGGCCGCGCGGAGCAAGCTCCTGGTGTGCCTGCCGGAGCCGCTGCGGGCGACGGCGCAGGAGCTCCTCGCGCGCACAAGCGTGCGGCTGCCCACTGGGGGCGTGGACGCGAGGGTCCTTGCCGAGGTGCGCGCCGCGGTCGCCGAGCGGCGGCGCGTCGCCATCACCTACACGAGTGCGCGCACCGCCCGACGCCGCCTGGAGGTCCACCCCTACGGTCTGGCCTACCGCAAGCACGCCTGGTACCTCGTTGCCCACTCGCTGGCCCACGGCGAGGTGCGGAAGTTTCGCGTCTCGCGCATCGCCGCCGTCGAGCGCACCGGGCTGCACTTCACCGTGCCCCAGGACTTCTCGCTGGAGGACGTCTTCGCCGGCTCGTGGTACGTGTTCGGCGGCGAGCCGCAGGAGATCGGCGTGCGGCTCAGCCCGCGGGTCGCGCGCCTCGTCGCCGAGCGAGTCGCTCATCCCGGCGAGCGGCTCCATGTCCTCGACGACGGCTGGACCTTCTACACGGCGCGGGTGAGGAACCTCGACGAGGTGGCCTGGTGGCTGGTCCAGTACGGGGGCGAGGCGGTCGTCGCCTACCCGCCGGCGTTGCGCCAGAAGGTCATCTCCTTAGCCGAGGGGGTTCTGCGCGCACACGGGGTTCCGGGTCTCGAGGCGCCGCGCCCCTATCGTCAAGCGGGGGCTGACGTTATGCCCCTGGTGGGCGAGAGCGCTGAACGCCGCGGCTAACCCCGCATTCCCTTTCTTGCCGCTTGGGCACGGGCACAGGTTGCGGGCTGCGTCTGACACGCCCCCAGTTTCCGGTGGTTCGGTCTGTGCAGCCCCGAAGGTGCGAGCTACGATGGCCCAGGGCGAAGCGAAGCGAAGCCCTGGGAAGACTGGCCATTCCCTCCCGAAGGTTCCAATACCTTCGGGAGGGTAGGGGTTAGGCGCGGTGGCGGGGTGGGGCGTTACCCTCCCGAACGTATTGGAACGTTCGGGAGGGAGTTGG